>Ga0315268_10000233_pt1 | contig 65457 bp, 64 predicted proteins | sample C1_top_MG_FD_204535 | JGI IMG/M metagenome (GOLD analysis project Ga0315268, IMG submission 204535) | Sediment microbial communities from Yellowstone Lake, YNP, Wyoming, USA - C1_top | ecosystem: Environmental > Aquatic > Freshwater > Lake > Sediment | place: USA: Wyoming | collected 2017-08-01 | reverse complement strand
TACCAAAGTCGCTTGACAAAAATTGCCCTTCATGGCGTTATGTGAACAAATTTTGCCAAAACCGTAAATCTTTGCTTTCTACACGAAGCCAAAACGAAGAATTCCTGACTTTGGTAAAGCCATGGATATTTAAAGACTTCAGATTGACACCCAACCTCACATCGGGTATCCTATTCTAGTCCGGGCAGGACCGGCGCGGCAGAGCCTTTCGAATCCCGCCAGGATCGAAAGATAGCAACGGTAAGGAAGAGTTCTGGGCGCCGCCGATCTCCTGCTCGGATATTTCTCACCTGTCAACTTTTTCCCACTTGTTTTACAATCTCAGCATGTCACCATCAACCTGGATAAAATTACTGATTGCCCTCGCCATCGGCGCCGCGCTTGGTCTTGTTTATGGCTGGGTTATTGCCCCCGTTGAATTTATAGACACCACCCCCGAAACCCTGCGCGCAGATTATCGCGCAGACTATGTCCTCATGATCGCCGAAACCTATCACGCGGATAAAGATACGGGACTCGCCGCGCGCAGACTGGCAATCATCGGCAGTCAAATGCCGGCGGATATAGTCAAACAAGCGCTTCAAACCGGACGTGAAGCCGGTTACGCCCCAAATGACCTGACCTTGCTCGAAGAACTTTTCACTGCCATGCAAAGCTATCAGCCTGTTTCAATCCCCACCGCAGGCACACCATGAAACGCTTCCCCTGGGAATTAATCGTCGGTCTCATCATCGGCGCCGCGCTGGGATTATCCTACGCATGGATCATTTCTCCGACGCGTTATATTGACGCCATTCCAGCCAGCCTGCGCGCGGATTTCAAAGACCAATATCGCATTGCAATCTCTGCCGCCTATGCTTCTACAAGCGACATCCAACGCGCCCGCGCCCGCCTGGCGCTCTTAGGCGACGCGGACTCAGTGCAAACGTTAAGCGCGCAAGCTCAACAAATGCTGGCAAACGAAGCGGATATTAAAACAGTCAACCAAATCGCGCAACTGGCTTCAGACCTTCAAGGAAAAAATATCGCTCCACCCGTACATACGCAGACCATCTTTACTCCACTGGCAAATACAACTTTGATCCCTTCGCCAAACGTGACAGAAAATCCGCCACAAACAGAATCTGTCAGCGCCACCGAACAGCCTCAAAGTCCGATCAGCGCCGTTACCCCGCGCCCAACCCAAACGCCCACAGCCACATCCGGCGCGCCTTTCACTATCCTGTCACAAGAAACTGTATGCAAATCCAATCTTACCGAAGCGCTGTTGCAAGTGTACGTGATCGATTCACACCGGCGACCAATTCCCGGCGTTGAACTCATCGTCACATGGGACGGCGGCGAAGATCATTTCTTCACCGGCTTCAAACCGGAACTTGGCAATGGTTACGCAGATTTCCAAATGCAAGCGAATGTTTCATATACATTACGAGTTGGAAGCGGCGGTACGCCAGCCACAAATCTCACCGTACCAGTCTGTCCATCTGCAAATGGAAATACTTTCAACGGCGGATTGAGTATCACTTTTCAACAACCATAGCGTCCCGTCATTGCGAGGGCGTCCTTGTTCTTGCCCGAAGCAATCCCCCTCAATGACATGGAGATTGCTTCGCCACCAAAGTACAAGAACGGTGGCTCGCAATGACGAATACCTAATTCGCGGGAACTCTACCGATCCAATCGTCCCCGAGGCGGATTTCAATATCAACCGCAGAACCCGGTTCAGACTTGAAAACAATTTGATCGTAAGCGGTTATACCAAATATCTGGACAAGGTACTTCACGGTATAAAGTTTGGGACCATATACCACAATCGTCGTGCGAGGATAAAGCTGGGGGGCTCGACCAATCTCGGTTACATTCATGCCCTGCGAAACAAGATAATTTCCCGTTTGCGCATCCAGCCCGGCAGTATATGTGCCGTTAAACACGCGTACGCGCGCGGCGTCCGCCTTCATTAGCGCCAGTGGATCGCCTTGCGCCAACGGGCTAAGTGGTCCAGCGAATGAAAAAATTTCATCGCGTAAAACACGAATCTTATCCGGGATCGGTTTTAACACAGAAGCATCCTGCCCAGCCAGCGTCGTGTTGTCCATTAGGGTCATGCTATTGTCAATCACGCCCTGCCTAATACTCCCAGGTGGAATTTGATTGAGCAAAGTCGCGAGACGCATTGCCTCTTCAAAAGACATATTCGTGCGAAGCCCCGCCGATGCTTGACGGTAAATTTCTGGAGCAAGCGTAATCATATTGGTAAAGTTCTGCGGAGAAAAAATCTGGTCGCGTAGAGCCATAATTACCAGTTGTTGGCGTTTGGAGCGGTCCACATCGCCTTCAGCCGTGTAGCGATTGCGCGCGTACGCCAGGACGTCATAACCCCAAAGTTTTTGACAGCCTGCCTTTAAAGTCCTGGGTCTTTTAGTACCGATCGGATCAATACGGATCTTCTGAGGGATACAAATATTCAACCCGCCCATTGTATCAATCACTTCTTCAAACGAGTGGAAATCTATCTGTCCAAAATAATTGATTGGCACACCGATAAACTGCTCCACCGTTTTCGCCGCCAAGCCGGGACCGCCGCCGGGCAATTTATTGCCTTCACCGGAGGCGTATGCCGTATTAATGCGGCTATATCCAAAACCGGGGATATTTACCCACAGGTCACGCGGAATGGATAACATACCCGCGGTTTTCGAAATGGGATCAATCGTAAACAAGATCATGGTATCTGAACGCGGCGGACCTTCGTTCGCGATATAGTCGCGATAATCAAGACCGATAAATAAAATATTTACGCGGCTGGCGCCATCCCATTGCGCCAATTGCGCTTCGGGCGCAACGATAACGGGAGTAGGCAGACCAGCAGGCGCAATGGCTGTCCCCTGCGCATTAAGCACAGGCGTACCAAGCACGCTAACGTTCAATTTGCAACTGGCAGGCGGAATACCGGGCAAGTTGGTCACTGTCCAGCATGAAGCCAGATTTTTCACTATCACAAATAAAGCGATACTCAATCCAAGCGCGACGACCCAGGTAATCAACAAGCCCCACGACAGGCGTTTGAATTTAATTTTGGGAAATTTTATCTTCCTCAAAAAATCTGGGATTGGGGGAAATTTAATATTCTTAAAAAATTCAAGGATTTTATTCATAGAGTTCCTATATGAATGTCATTGCGAATATTTCTACCGCAGAAAACGCAATAGTTCAAAGCGAAAGAAAATGCGTCTGGAAGCGCTGTCCTTCGACTTCGCACAGGACGAAGAGACTCCGCGCTGACGGTTCGCCTTTCGCTCACCGAGTCGAAGCGTAAGCGCGCAAGGTGAGTTAATATGTTATTTCGCAGGCGGCGGAACGGGTAATTTTTCTGCCGCGACGCTTACCCACTTATCGCCTTCGTCAATGAGCATGACGGGAATACCATCCACGATGGGATATTTGCGCCCGCAATCGTGACAGATAAGCCAGCTATCTTTGTGAAGCGTGAGCGCCCCGCCTGTTTCGCGGACACAGTTCGGGCAACGTAAAATTTCAAGTAATTCTTTGCTAATCATCTTTTCTCCAATCGGCTGATATTTTACCACTACGAAGAAGGCGCATGGCACAGGTTATTTTTCTTGGCGATCTTTTCCGGATTTTCGGTGCCGGGACCATATTCACAAACCGCCTGCCAGGGTTCGTATTGAGTCCTGAAATTATCGGTAAAGTATACCTGACCATTACGCCAAACCGTGCGCGTCACATTGACATCCGCGCCGTTGGCGGCATAATCCACCACCCTCATTTCATTTTTTTTCAGTTCAGGGTTTATTTCAAAGAGCGGATCAGGCGCAGGGACAACGTTCTGTGGTCCGGTGGTTTCCCACGTGACAGAACGACCGTCTGACGTGGAATAAAGTTTCCATGTGAGAGTGCGCGCGCCCACGTCAACGACTGTATCCATTAAGAGCCAATAAGGCGTATCATTTGTGAACTTGAAATCTACGAGCGGGAAATATACGGTTGCATCGAGTCCCGCCAGATTGGCGTCTGACGAACCGCTGGCGGTCATCTCATAATACTGCACACGATAAGCATGAGAATATCTTTCGTTGACAGGATAGCCTGCATTAAATACTGCGCGGAATAATGTCGTACTCACTTGACACACGCCGCCGCCAACGCCTTTGATGGTCCGTCCGCCATAAATGATAAGCGCCTCGGCAAAACCGCTATCGAGGCTGACGTCGCCCATCGTTTGTCCCATGGAAAAAATCTCGCCTGGCGCTACCAACACGCCATGAAAACGTGACGAAGCCGTTTGGATATTTTGGATACGTTCATTACTGGAACCATAAAAATAAGAAGTGTATTCGCCGATAAGTTGTGTAATGCCAAGCTGCTCGCCTGTGGCTGTATCGGCAACGGCAGGTTGATTTTCATTTACAGCTAACGGGATAGTATGATCGCCGCGGACTAACGCGTCATTGATCGCGCTCACGCTTGCTTCCACATCCAGAACCCGTCCCACTTTAGATGCCTGAATCGGCTCCAGTTGACGCGTTGAATCGTTGAAGATAAAGCGCGCATTTTGAGGACCGCGATCCACCAGCGGCTTAATATCGTTAAGTACCGCGCGCAAAGCGACGGGATCGAGTCCTACCTTGACTTCAGATGTGGTTCCGTTATTGACGAGTTGCACGGTCAACATGTTCGCCAGAGTCTGCACGTTGTATATCCACGGACCGGGATCGCCGTCACGGTAATTTGGCACGACCAGTTGTAATGGTTGGCTAAGGATTCGCCGCGCGGTATCCGCTTGCGCCGAGACATCCAACACTTTCGGCGCGGCTTCCTGCACAACAAGTTGCACTTCGCCATCGCGAAAGGCTTGTAACTGCGCGCCGAGATAAATTAGCGTTGCGTCAAGATTCAATGACCTGCCCACCTGACCCGGCTGAGCGACAACATTCGTTCCCTCAAGATGCAGGCTGGCTTCCACGACAGGTTTATCAAGTTGTGTGGAAAGATTCTGAAGATATTGATAAGCAACCTTTTGATCGAAGAGAATCACAGGCGCGACGTCCACGCCGTTTCCTTGCGCGCGGATTTGTCCCGCGAGCGCGGCGAACGGTCCATCCTTGCGTCCAAGCTGATAAGCGTTCATCGCGCTCAAGGACGGATCGAAAGCCATGCCTAATTCCGCAGGCGACGCCACCCAAACTTTATCGCCATCGCGGAATAATATTTTTCCTGTAATGGGATAGGAAAGCGTTTGACTTAATTTCAGCGCGGCGTCATTCGGCGACATGCCTGATACATCCACACCCGCCACAGAAACGCCGGGGAAGATTCGTCCGGCATAGATAAGCTGATAGCCAATTGTCGAAGCGGCGATGATTCCAAAAAATAGAATTAATCCACCCGCGAGGGCGGCGACCAGTTGCGGCAGGATGGGATTTTTTCGTCCAAGATACGGATAAGATAGTGTAGCCATTAACCTGAATTATACCTTTTGATATTAGGAATGGATTAAGAGGCTGTTTAAAAACTTCGCCACTAAGTCACCAAGACACAAAGCTACAAATTTTTTTTCCTTTGAGTCTTTGAGCCTTTGTGGTCAAAAAAACAGTCTCCAAGAAGTCAAATGGCTTAATGAGTTCCCATTTATCTTTTGCTTAATACCAACCCCGGAATCAACATCGGCGTGACAGCTTTATATTCCGCATAGACCGAGCCAAACTCACGCAACAACTTTCGTTCTTCAAAATATGCGCCGATCAAAAAGTACATTGTCGCGCCAATGTAGAAAGTCAGCGAGTTGACTGTCACAGACGGATTCAACCAAAGGAAAAATAGACTAAACGTATAAATCGGATGACGCACAAATTTATAAAATCCACTGGTGACCAAACTACCGGATTTATCTTCTTCAAACAATTGCTTCAAGCCGACAAAGTGAAGCGCATCCGTTTGTAATACTGCAACCAGCAGACACAGCGCGGACAGTCCCTGCCCAATTAGCATGAGATATTTCCACGGCGCAGGCGCGGAGTAAAGATTGTAATTTGGCAAAATAGATACAAGCCACAACACAGGCAGAAAACTGATCGCCGAAAATATATTGTAAGCAAGGCGATACACGCGCATAAAGCCCGCGCCAAATGTGCGGCGGAAAAAATCCTTAACTGCGAGCGAAGCAAGAAAAGAGTGGATAAATCCCCAAACTGCAAGCGCGAAGATTATTTGAAACATAAGTCCTCCAGAAAATTAAATAACTCTAATTGCCATCGTCATAATATGTCATGCTGAGGGCGTTTTTCCCGAAGCATCTCAACCTCAATATCAGAGACCCTTCAGTCGCAACGAACGCTCCTTCAGGGTGACATGTCAAGGCAGTAACCTGATTAAATACAAACACGTTGGCATACCTGAACACAACTATCAGACATGCCAACGCGCTGAAATGTTACGAGTATTTCATTATCAATTGAGATGCGCCAAAATCAATTCTATTGCGCGCTTCTTCATCCTTCATCTTTCATAATTCATCCTTCTCTTGAAATGTTACTCGACGCCGAATGCAGGCAACTCGATTGTCTCTGAACCGGCTTCAACAATATAGAACGGCATCCACGCCACGCCAAACAACTTGACATAAATATCCGTTTTCTTGGGCGCGATGGTCACTTCATCAATCTCACTGACAACACTGCCCCACGCATCATTGACCTGGGAAACCACATCGTCGCGCTCACGTTGAAGATCAGCGAGATCCTTTTTATATTGGTCAATGACATCCACGGACTCTTGAACATTTGCCTTAGCTTGTTGGGATTGGCGAAATTTTGAAACCGGCGTGGATAGACTCTTTTTACGTCCAATGCCGAATAAACCGGCGCCGACTTCAAGGATATTAATACCCGTTTCGATGTTTCGGTTTTGAAGGTCAGATTGATCGTCGCGAAGTTCGCGTTCTTCGCGCCCTAATTTATCCTCCAAAGTTTTTATTTTCTTTTCGATTAACGCGGTCTTCTTCGCGATCTCAGCGTCACGCGCATCACGCGCAACATCCGAGCAAGTCTTCATAAATTCAGCTTGCGTTATATCGGGACCGGCAAAGACTTTTAATTTTTGGTTGGCGCGCGCGGTCACGGTGGAACCGCGATAGACCCAATCGGCAAAATCTTTTTGCAAAGCCGTCATACGTTTGGCGTCATTCAACGGCGCATCGATCATGCCAAAGCGCGCTTGCGGTGCGGGCGCGGATTCTATTTTTTCAACATCACCGGCATAACCGAAATCATCCCAACGGATCACGCCGCTACGTTCGATTGATCCGACCAACGCGGCGCGCGTCTGGTTTATATCCACGCCAAATTTACGGTCAAGGAAACGCACTTGTGCGGCGGCTAATAAAGCCGGACGATAGATCACGCCTTGTATCATGGCTTGCGCGGGCATGGAACGTTTCGCCGAAGAAAACGCTTCAGGCAAACTGTAATTCTGCGGCAAATAATATTCGGCGACACCGGAAGGAACCGGCGGCTTGGTCTGGCTTCCGTCACCGGTCGCCGCGGATTTAACGGGAGCAGGCACAGGGGCGGATGAAGAACCGCTTCGCGCGAAGCTTGGAGCTGATTCCGTTTTCGGGGCTTGAGTCGGCGCTGACGGCGCTCCAGCTTCCAATCCCGCGAGTTTATTCAAATCTTTAATTTGAATCCGCGTCAACGGACCGGCGAGAAAATTCATCGTCCAGCGCGTCTGGAATAACACCGGCGCTTTCGCATGGACGTTATGCAAAACAAAAACGCGCTTGCCGAGACTGGAGATGGCGGTATCCATCGCCGAACGCGAAAGGCCGCCCGACGCGCTTTCGAGACCATCAAGCAAACGATTCTTATCCTGTTCGGTTTGCAGTTTGCCGATAAACCATGTACCCGCGTTGGAAAGCGCTTTGTAATCAACATCAACTGGATTTTGCGTGGCAAGCAAGAGACCAAGACCAAAAGCACGCGCTTGTTTTAACATTCGCAAAAGCGGACCTTTGGATGGCGGAACGGCGGTTGGAGGCAGATAACCAAAAATCTCATCCATGTAAAGAAGCGCGCGCAGAGATGTGGAACCTTTCTGCGTACGCATCCATGTTTCAACCGCGGAGAATAACAATGTAACAAAGAACATGCGCTCGGCGTCTGAAAGATGCGCCAAATAAAAAATGCTGTGGCGCGGTTTACCTTCGGGCGTGTAGAGCAAGGCTTTTATATCCAATGCCTGACCTTCGCGCCATGCTTCAAATCCCGGCGCGGCGAGAATATTGTTGAGTTGCATTGCCAGCGTCATACGGTCTTTCGGCGGGAAAAATGTATCCACCGGAAACGCGCCAAGTTTTTCAAAAGGCGGAGTCTGTGTTTGCAGGATCAATTCGGTCAGGTCAATATTTTGTCCCTGACTCCAGGCAGTCTCAAACAAATTGGAAAGCAAAATATGTTCGCGCGATTGGATCGGGTCAATATCCGTTATGCCCACCAAACCAAGAATGGCGGTCACCGTACTGGATACTTTCTCGCGCAAAATCTCGCGGTTCTCTTCCCAGGGTATGTCAGGCGCGGCAAGCGAAGATAAAACGCTGATGCCAATTCCGGCGTCCGAGCCGGGTGTGTAGATTGCAAACTGCGCGGCATTTTTCAACGCAAGCACACGCGCGGGAGTAATTCCCCATTCTTTTAATCCATTACGCCATGAATTGGATGCTTCCTGCGCGGCTTGTTCAAGAGTCTTTCCGGCGCGGCGCGCAAGGTCAGGTTCGATCCACGGCTGAAAATCCTGCGGCACCAGATCGGGGAAATGCAAGATTAAATTTGTCAGGTCGCCTTTGGGATCAATGATAATGGCTGGCACACCTTGTAACGCGGCTTCTTCAAGCAAACCGATACACAAACCGGTTTTGCCTGAGCCGGTCATACCGGTGACAACGGCATGAGTGGTTAAATCCGCAGGGTCATACGCGACTGCCTGAGTGGTTACAACTTTCTTCTGCGGGTCATAGATACGACCCAGATAAAAATTTGAATCTGGCATGATGTCTCTCCTGAGTTATGGCTTCGGAAATTTATAATGCAGAGCGAAATTAATTCCGCATTACGCCGTAGAACGTGCGTGCTATGGGAGTTAATGTACTCTATTTTATTCCAAAGTGCAAATTAAAAGTTTGTTTTTTGACGCTGATGTGGAAATTTTGAATAATCTGCGAAAAAACTATTGATCGCGACCCGGATTATTTTTCTTCTTTATAAGGATATATGCAAGCGCTAACAATACCAACCCTGCCCCATCAAAGGCAATAAAACGCAAAATGGAATTCCTCAAGAGCTGATGCTCCACGCTCAGTGTGGAGAAGATGTAACTTTCTCCGATCAAGCCAATGGATTGCATGAGCAAGGCAAAGGTCAATGCGATTTGATACCGAATTGGGTCATATGGCACGTTCCACATCAGGAACAGCACGCCAAATCCACGCACGGCGGCTTCTCCTGCCGCGCCTGAAAGTTCATACGCCCGAACAAATCCGCCGGGAGAAATGATGAATATCAACGCGGCTTGCAGATTCCATGCAGTAACGAGTCCGATCAATAGGCGGGCGATTAAGTCACGTTTTTTGATAATGGAATTTTCCTTATGCTGGACGAATATTGTCTTACGACATTAACAGCTAAGTAACAAATCTCTTCCAAATTTGTAAATCCCATCTTTAATTGGATAAGGGCTTCCATACGCTAATTCTATCATTCCAATGAATTGAATGAGATGGAGTAACTTAAAAACTTGACGGGGCTTTCGCCCCGTCAAAGTAAATATCAGCCGCCACCATCGCCGGAATCGGAGCCGCCATCTTCGGAACTGCCTCCCCCATCGCTTGAACCATCGTCTGCTTTATCGTTATTCTTCTTGTCATTTTTATTTAAACTTCCATCGCCTGAACCATCATCCGCCTTATCACCGTCGTTTTTCTTCTCATCAACGCTATTTGAACTGCCATCATCAGCGCCGCCGCCAGTAATATCAGAATTGGCGTCATCGCTATTGTCATTAGTTAAAATGGCGTCATTACTATTATTATTATTGGAATTCTCGTCATTATTATTATCGCTGGGATTGATATTATCTCCGTCGCCATCAGACGAATCTTCCACTTCAATCTTTACCGCGATAAACTTTCCATCGGAGGTGAAATAACCTTCCACATCCACTTGCGCGCCGACCGAGATCGCCCCTTCGATGGTGGTATTCTGCAAATACACAACCCGCCCATCGACGGTCAGCTCAGATTGCTGGAGCGAATCGATTTTGCCTTCCAAATGGAATTCATCGCGTTCGCCAGAGTCCACTTTAACAGGCTGACCAAGAGGCACTATCGAACCGGGCGGCAAAACTTCCACAATTTCAAGAACCACAAAACCTTGCGCGTCCGTCCTGCCAACCGCCATCACTGTCGCGCCGTTTTCCAACTTGCCTTTGGTTTCAGGAGTCAGTAATACAGGCAAATTTGAAATATAAAACTGTCCATTCTGTTCCACTACCACGCCGGCAAAACTGATTTGTTCCGGGCGACCCTCTGCCAATAGTTCAGTGGCTTCATGCAAACGTTCCTGTTCATATTCATTTTGACGAACCATACGAACTGATGGATCAAACACAAAAAACAAGCTGACATCTTCCCAGGTACGTTTGACTTGATAAAGATTCTCGCCAGGCAAGGCATTGGATGACGCGCTGACCAGTCCTGTGCCGCTAAAAACAAGCGCGGTTGTTAATCCCAAAGAGATGGCAAGCCGTTGAAACAATGGAATGACTGACCGCCGCGCGCGCGGCGCGGATTTCGCTTCGCGCATCTCGGCGGCTTTCTGCAGGAGTTGGGAACGGCCGCGGCGCATCCCTGAGGCTGACGGAGAAGGTAAAGGCATGGCGCGGGCTGACAACGCGGCTTTCAACAGCGGACGTAATTCATCTGCAAATTGCGGGTAACGCGCGACAAGAGAATCAATGTTGGCGCCGCGTTCAATGGATTGCAGGCAGGCTTCTAAAACATCATAAATATCATTATTCATAATCCACCTCACCGAGTTGGCGTTGGAGCGCCGCCAACGCGCGGAATTGGAGGGCTTTTACCGCGTTGACATTTTTCTTCATCGCGTGCGCGGTTTCTTCCAGGGAATATCCCTGATTGAACCGCAGGGCTAACACTTCTTGTTGTTCGACGGTCAATTGAGCATAGGCTTGTTGCACGGTATTGTTTTGTTCGCGCAAATCAACTTCGTTTTGCGGACCAAGCCCGAGGTCCGGGATTGAATCGGTGATCATTTCCGTCGGTCTGCGATAGATGCGGCGCAAATGATCCGCCACCGCGTGAGACGCCGTCGAGATCAACCATCCTTTGAGGTTGGTCTGCGGTCCGCGTTTATTTTGCGCGGCTTCAAGCAGGCGCACAAACACGTCGCTGGCAATATCTTCAGCGACGCTTTGATCGCCCAGTCGGTAGAGAACGTAGCGATAGACTTCGGGATAAAGCTGGTCGTAGATAGCGCCAATAACCTGCGAATCAAGATCTCGCAAGCCATTCAACGCTTGATGGTCATCATATATAGGCATAGAGGAAAATGCGCCCCGACTAAAAGTAAAATTCAAAATTGCGGATTGCGCTTTCATCATAGTATACCACCCCGGGCAATCGCCACTTTCGACACTACCCGAGATTTATTTTTACTGATTGGAGACTGCTAACGCAATAATACGCGGACGCGTTCTTGCCAATAAAGCCATTGCCAGCATGTCAACAAAAAACAAATGGATCAACATTTTTTACCTCTGAAATTTTGTACCGCACTCGGTCACAAATTGCGCTCTTTCAGAAGGCAGAAAGCGCAATTTGTAACCGTGGGTATTATATGTTTCATATAAGTAGTCGCTGGAGGCGGGAAAAAGTTACGGAGCTTTCGTCCGCTCCCATACTCGTTCAAACTCAGCCAGATATTGCGCCGCGATTTCAGGGTTATATATCACCATCACATTCTCGTCGTTTTTGGTTTCGGCGCTTTTGGTAAAGTTATACGAGCCGAGTATAACGATCTGTTTATCAATGATGATTACTTTATGGTGCATGAGACCCTCATTGCCGTCGGGACGCGCATCTATTCCGGCTTGCAGGAATCCGTCATATTCCGTGCCGGCATTGGATTTAATTTGATCGGTATCCATCACGCCTTTTACGTCAACGCCCTTTTTAAAACGGGCGCGTATGGCGTCTCCAAGATCGTCCGCTGTAAATGAAAAAGCCATGAAATAAATACTGCTTTGCGCCTCATTCAATAAATCCAGCAGGCTGGCGGCAATGCCGTCATCGGGCGAAAAATAAACGTCAATCGGCGTGCCGTCAATCGTCACGCGCGGATTCGGAGTCTGCTTCACAATATCTTCTCCAAATTTATCGTCAACGAACATTTCTTCAAATTCCTTGGTGTAGTCCTCAGCCATTTTCACCGAGCGGATACGCACCAAGTTATTATTATCCGCGTACACGCCGGAAACGGTAAAGTTCATGGAACCGCCCCACACTTCAGAATTATCAATGACTACAAATTTATCGTGCATCAATCCTTCGCGGCGGTCGCCAAGTATTGGAATACCGGCGTCTTTCAAAGCTTGCGGAGCCGAGCCGTCCATATTATCGCTTTCCATCACCATGCGTACGCGCACGCCGCGTTGATAAGCATGGATCAGCGCGTCACGAATACTGTACAAACTTATACTATAAGCGGCAACATCCACGCTTAAGCGCGCCGCGTCAATGGCTTCCGCAAGCGGAATATCCGGTCCGCCTGTATTTTGCGAAGCTAGAGGACTGAATGGTTCAGTGAAATACACTTCAAACCACGCGTTGCGCGCGCCGTATCCCGCGCCCAATTCGATTGGCGTCAGCACAGACGCCGTTTCGGCGCTGGAATTTTTAGGAGTAGGCGTTGGTATGTTTTTTGCAGGCGTAGATACCGTGGATGCGCAGGCTTGTATAACAATCGTCAATGCAAGTAGCAATTTATGCAGTTTCATAATTTCCTCATTGGGGGATTTTTATGCGATTATAATCCTAGCCATGACCACTTCCAATGCAAACCGCCAGATCGCGCGCGCCGCTGGCACAGTGATGATCGCGATCGTATTCGGTCAACTCGCCGGACTTATACGCGGCATAATTGTCGCGCACACCTTTGGCGCCTCTCCCGAACTGGACGCTTTCTTCGCGGCTAACCGCGTCAGCGAAACGCTCTTTCTTTTAATCGCAGGCGGAGCGCTTGGCTCAGCCTTCATTCCAACTTTTACAGGATTACTCGCGCGGGATGAAAAGGATTCCGCCTGGCGACTCGCCTCTTCCCTTGCCAACGCGGTCACACTGACCCTGAGCCTGCTTGCCGTACTATCGGCAATTTTCGCTCCGCAGATTGTCCGCTACGCCCTCGCCCCCGGTCTCTCTGCGGATCCCAAACTTTTTTCTATGACCATTTCCCTTTTACGGATTCAACTGATCTCTGCCGTGTTATTCGGTCTCGGCGGTTTGATCGTTGGAATATTAAACGCGCATCAAATATTTTTAATCCCCGCGTTGACTCCCGCCATGTACCAGCTTGGCATCATTTTTGGCGCGCTGTTTCTCGCGCCAAAAATTGGCATCTACGGATTGGCGTGGGGCGTGGTCATCGGCGCAGTGTTTTATTTATTTTTGCAAATCCCCATGCTTTTAAAACAAAAAGGCGCGTATACATTTACTTTTGGATTTGATAACCCTGACACCAAACAAGTGATCCTATTAATGGGACCGCGCCTGCTGGGTGTGGCAGTGGTGCAACTCAACTTTTGGGTAAATACCTGGCTGGCTTCTCAAATGTCCGCTGGAAGTGTATCCGCGCTATATTATGGATTCTCGCTCATGATTATGGCGCAAGCCGCCATCGCGCAATCTGTGGCAATCGCGGCAATGCCGACGTTTTCCGCGCAGCACGCGCTCGGCAAAACGGATGAACTACGCGCCTCCATCGCGGCATCTTTGCGCGGTGTGACCTTGTTCGCCCTGCCTGCCAGCGTGGGATTAATTCTCTTAAGCAAACCTTTGGTGGCATTGTTATATCAACGCGGAGAGTTCAACGCAAATGACGTGCAACTTGTGGCGTGGGCATTGGTCTGGTACGCGGCGGGGCTGGTCGGACATTCCATCATGGAAATATTGACGCGCGCCTATTATGCCCAACACGATACAAAAACCCCGGTCATTATTGGAGCTATCGCCATGGGCTTGAATGTAATATTCAGCGTTCTATTCTCAAAGTTATTTATCTCTCTGGGTTGGATGCCTCTCGGCGGACTCGCCCTCGCCAATTCGCTTGCCACCGCGCTGGAAGCAAGCGTCTTACTCATCGTCATGCGAAAACGGTTGAACGGAATCGAAGGCGCGTATGTGGCGCGCGGCTTCGGCGCTTCGGCGCTATCCGCTTTGACGATGGCAATCGCGCTTATATTTTGGTTAAAGGTTATAAATGGATTCCCCGTTTGGATTGTGACTCTCGGCGGCTTAACCATTGGCGGACTTACCTATGGCTTATGCGTGTTGATGTTAAAAGTACCGGAAATAAAAGCGCTCACCAATGCAGTGAGCGCTCGTTTAAGAAGATAAGTCATCATATGTCACTGCGAGTGGAACGAAGCAGTCTCCCTGCGCGGAGATTGCTTCGACGGAAGTACGCCGTCTTCGCAATGACAATTACTAAGGCCAGATCAACCAACAAGCTGTGGCAAAAATTATGCCGAACAAAATACCGCCTGCCACTTCAAGAGGAGTATGACCGAGCATTTCACGCAATTCTTTTTCGTTCAACGTGTGCTGGTGTAACAACTCATCAAAGATCACATTGAGACGCTGTGCATGAATACCCGCCTGCCTTCGCACACCCGCCGCGTCATAGGTCACGATTGACGTAATGGCAACTCCCAACGCGAAGACCGGACTGTCGAATCCATAATACAAACCAATGGCGTGCGTGGTGGCAGTCATTAGCGACGAATGGGAACTGGGCATTCCGCCGGTTGTAAAAAATAATGCCCAATTCCAGCGGCGTGTGCGAAAATAATCAAGCGGAATTTTGACGACCTGCGCCAATCCCCATGCGGTCAATCCAATAATCAATACTTTGTTATGTAAGATGGCTAAAAAATTCATGATGACTCTTCATCAAATGGAATAATTGAATCACCCGCGACCTGCTGGACTTTGAGCTGCGCGGCTTCAAGCAGTTCGCCGCATTTCTTGACCAGAGATTGTCCGCGTTCAAAAAGCTTGATCGACTCTCCAAGCTGACCCTGCTCCCCTTCCAGCGCGGAGACGATGGACTCCAATTCAGCGAGAGCTTGTTCATAAGTTAAATCTTCAATAGGTTTGGGGGAAGATGATTTTGCCATTATGTTTTTTTCCTCACTTCAAATTCGCCATCGCTGACGCGCACACGCATTTCGTCAGCGGCTTGAGATATATGCGATACAACACGTCCATCGTCTTTTCGCGTCACGACGGCATAACCGCGTTTCAATACTGCCAGCGGATTTAGCGCGTCGAGTCTTTGCTGAGTCCCTTCGATATGTTTCTTTTGTAGTTGTATGCCATAAACAATGGACGTCAACGCGCGGCGCGAGAGATCGTCAAGATGTTGGATGTCCGATTGGATGCGGCGTTCGGGCGAGACAAATCGAAGCCGCGCGCTTATAGCCGAAAGAAAAGTCTTTTGAACGGCAACCAGATTCAAAGTCGAAGAAAAGATGCGGGTTTGATAATCGTCAAGTTTAACGCGCAAATCGTCAATCGTAATCGGCGTAGCCAATTCCGCGGCGGCGGTGGGAGTCGGGGCGCGCAAGTCGGCGGCGAAATCGCATAAGGTAAAGTCGGTTTCATGTCCCACGCCGCAGATGACAGGCGCTCTTGAATTCACGACCGCACACACCACGCGTTCATCGTTGAAAGCCCACAGGTCTTCAATCGAACCGCCGCCGCGCGCCAGCAAAATGACATCCGGTTTTTGGCGATTCAGCGCTTCGAGCGCGGCGACAATTTTCGGCGGAGCTTCATCGCCCTGAACTGGCGCGGGCGCGAGTAAAACATCCACAAGCGGATTGCGGCGGCGGATGGCGGTGAGCATATCGCGCAAAGCCGCGCCCGTAGACGAAGTAATAATGCCGATCAATCGCGGCTGTTCAGGAATTGCGCGCTTGCGTTCCGGTTCAAAAAGTCCTTCGGCTTCGAGCATGGCTTTGAGGCGCATGAACTCTTGATACAAAACGCCTTCGCCCACCGGTCGGATTTGATCGGCATATAGTTGATATTGTCCGCCCGCGTCATACACGCCGATCTTGCCATGCACTTCGACAGCCATGCCATCTTTGAGCGTGAGGCGCTGACGCGCCGCGCTGGTCTTCCACATGACGCATTTCAAAGAAGCGTTTGCATCTTTCAACGTGAAATAAATGTGACCCGAAGCGGGACGCGAGAGATTCGATATTTCACCCAAAGCCCACACATCTTGAAGCGTGACATCCGTTTCAAGCAGGTTGCGGATATAAAACGTGAGCCGCGTGACGGTCCATTGTTGCGTACTTTGCACGGAGAAAAGCGAAGGTTGCATTAAGACGAGGATACTCAATTGAGGGGAGAATGTCAACGATTATGACTAGGTAATTCTGGATTTTGCAAAGTCATTGATCCATGCACTGCTTCAATCTAAGAATACCTTCTTCAATTTCATCCAACTCATAATGCACAAAGCACAAACGGATGTAATCGTTCAGCTTTCCCCGGCTGGAGAAACGCACACCGGGACGAAAATCAACATGGAAGGTTTGCGCTTTCCGTTGAAGAGTTGACGCATCCATCTGATCGGGTAATTTCACCCAAAAGAAATATCCGCCTTGCGGAGTCCTATATTTCAAAGTGGGAAGATATTGACTCAGCGCCGAATCCATGACCTTGACGCGCGACTGGTAAATCTGAATTAGTTTATTAATGTTCTTTTCCAGATCGCCTGATTCAATCACCCCGCGCACAATTGCAGATGTGAACGGATTCAATCCGCCGCCGCTATCGAGCAAACCGCATTTGACAAAATGAGCTATCTTTTGCGGATGAGCTTGCATCCATCCGAGGCGCAAACCAGGCGCCAATATTTTGGAAAACGAACCAAGCGAAATGATGTTCTCAATGTCTGTATAAACGGCAAAGGGATTCGGGGACGCGCTTGTATAATTCAGAAAGTGATAAACCTCGTCCGCGACGATCATAAAATTATGTTCCTGAGCCAGTTGAATCAATTGTTCGCGGCGTTTTTTAGACAAGGTCACGCCGGTAGGATTTTGAAACGTCGGGATAAGGTAAAGAAATTTTGGTTCAAACCGGGTGAGTTCATCTTCCAGCGCTTCGACCGAAAGCCCGCCTTCATCCGTTTGGATCGAAACGACGCGCAAATTATGGTCTGTGAAAATCCGCAAAGCCAGGAAATAAGATGGCTCTTCGACAAAAATGGTATCGCCCGGCTTGGTAAAGAGAGTACATAGCTGATCCAGCGCATTCGAGATTCCATTGGTTACAAAAAGACTATCGGCTTTCACAGGGAAGCCATAACGTTTGCCGAGAAATTCCGCCAGCGCCAGACGAAAGTATATATTTCCCTGCTCGGCGCCGTATTGCAAAAAGGAGGAATCTTTTTCGGCAAAGTGAATTTCAGCCGCGGCGCGAATCGACTCAAGCGGCAACAGGGAAAGTGACGGATCGCCCATGCCAAGATCAATCATGCCCGGCGGAGTCTGGGATTGAATAACGGCTAAAGTTGTCATCAAGCGTAAGTATAGCAGAATGATAACGAGAATCCTGCCCCATCCAGCAATTCTCAATATGGTTTTATTCATCCGCAGATTTCGCGGATTACGCAGAAAAAGCATTGAAAATCCGCTAAATCTGCGCCATCTGCGGATAAGGGTTTTCATAACGAGAATCCTGTCCCATCTTTTGTGAATCATGAAGCGCCAATTTTGAGTTAACCGAAATAATTCCTTTTGTCTTTATGGACAAAAAGGTATAAAATAGAAGAACGAATAAATTTGCAATTCTATCCACGGAGGTAAAATAAAATGGCAAAGAATTTGGACGATAAACTGAAAATCGAAAAAGCAAAGGAAGTAAAGGAAGTTCAAGAAGTAAAAGAGACAGAAGTAGAAGAGTCAAAGAACCTAGTCGAAAACCGGTTCTGGATTATTCTAATCACGATCTATCTGGTCGCGCTTGGGATAATTCTATTCTGGGCGCTTATTGCATTTTTCCCTGCAACCGTCAATGACCCGGCAGCGCCAGCCCTCTCGCAGGTGGTGTTCATTAAATGGACATTCATGGTATCGAGTGAGATGAGTTTGATCCTACTGGTGTTCATCGCAGGCGCGATGGGAAGCCTCGTGCATGGATTCCGCTCGCTCTTCTGGTACGTTGGTAACCGCGCCTTTGCAAAGAGTTGGATCTTGATGTATTTCCTGCTCCCCCTTATAGGATCGTCATTGAGCTTGATCTTCTATTTTGTCCTGCGAGGAGGATTGTTCTCTCCAAATGCGACAGTTGACGCCACCAGCCCATTCGGATTCGTCGGCGTTGCCGGTCTCGTCGGGATGTTTTCAAATAGAGCGGCTTTGAAGTTGCAGGAAGTTGCCGAAAGTTTTTTTTCCACAAAAGAATCCACCACCGGCAAGGACAACGTAGATAAGGAATCGATTGAAGAACAAAAGAAAGCTAAAGAAAAGAGCGGCTAGTACGACGCGTTGCACAGGCTTTTGCCGCCTGCCCGTAATTTGTTTCAGGGATTCTTCAAAACATCACCATCGCCGATGAGACCGATGGTGATGTTTTTATTGCACACATAGAATCCGTTCTTCTATCCAGTCTTTCATACATCAACGTCGTTTCTATCTGATAACTTCTTCCAGTACCCCAACCATAAACTCTTCGATTTCAGCGGCAGTGGTTTTATTTAATACCAGTTCCGCGATCTCTTTCGCGCGAGCATCTGTAAATTTGCCAATCAGCCATTTGGCTTCCGGGATGGAACGCGGCGCCATGCTGAATTCATCCAGTCCCAGCCCCAACAAAATCGGAATCGCTTTTTGCATTCCGGCTAATTCCCCGCACATGCCAACCCATTTACCCTGCTGGTGAGCCGCGTCAATTGTTTTCTTGATCAACCTCAACACTGCCGGATGAAGCGGTTGGAATAATTTCGCCACGCGCTCATTTGTGCGATCAACTGCCAGCGTGTATTGAGTCAGGTCATTGGTACCCAGACTGAAGAAATCACATTCGAGAGCCAGGGCATCTGCCATCATCACAGCCGCGGGAGTTTCGACCATGATTCCCACCGGAACTTCACGCGCATAATCCAATCCGGCAGAATCCAATTCCGCGCGGACTTCGGCAAGCACGGCATTGGCGGCTCTAAGTTCCTCGACACTGCTTATCATCGGGTACATGATCAAGGCGCGATATCCAACGGCGGCGCGCAAGATGGCGCGCAGTTGTGTTTTGAATAATGGATGATCGTCAAGGCAGATGCGGATCGCGCGCCAGCCCAAAAACGGATTCAGTTCAACGTCAAATTTTAGATATGCAGGCGGTTTATCTCCGCCAATATCCAATGTGCGAACGATCACCGGACGGTTCCCCATCGCATCAAATACGCTTTTATATGCCGCCATTTGTTGCTCTTCGTCAGGCGGACGGGTGTTTTGCAAATACAGGAATTCGGTACGCAACAGACCCACACCCTCCGCGCCAAAGCGAACCGCTTCGCCTGCAGAATCCGCGTCACCGATATTCGCGCCGACCTCTACGCGCCGGCCATCTGCTGTGACGGCATTTTTAGATGATGTAATCTGCATCGTCGCCAAACGCGCTGATGCTTTCTCACGCATGGACTCATATCGTTGAAGTGTAGCAGGCTGCGGGTCCAGTGTGACCGAACCAGCTGTGCCATCCAAAACAAGCTTGGTTCCATCCGATATCTGATCCAGCGCCTGCTTTCCCAATCCGACCACTGCGGGCAGACCCAATGTGCGCGCCAGGATGGCAACGTGTGAAGTCAGTCCGCCCGCGGCTGTACAGAAACCAAGCGTAAATCCAGACTGAAGGCTGACCGTGTCCGAGGGCGTCAGATCATACGCAACAATCACCGCCGGGGCTTGAAGTTTGTTTATCGAGGTATCAGGTATGCCCAACAGAATGCGCAGCAACCGGTGTCCGACATCACGCATATCCGCCTCACGCGCGGCAAAGAGTTCATCCTGCATGGAACCCAGCATCGCCGCAAGCTCCTCGCTGGCATCGCTCACTGCCGTCTCGATGATCTGTCCCGCCTCGAGGCGCGATTGAACGGCATCGTATAGCATCGGATCTGTTACCATCATCTTGTGGGCATCAAAGATGGCGGCAGTTTCCGGTCCACTACGCCTCAGCACACTGGCCTTGATCGCTTCAAGTTCCTTTTCCGCCTGTTCACAGGCAGATCGAAATCGCCGCAGTTCATCCTGGACAGATCCGGGAAAACGCGATGGGATTTCAAGTTGTAGAGGATGATGGCAAAACGCCGGTCCGATGACAATTCCATCAGAAGCGGGGATGCCTTTAAAAATGGTCTCACTCATACAGGTTCGCCAAAGTTATTTTCAACCAACTTCGTAAGCGCCGTCAGCGCTTCCACTTCATCTGTACCATCAGCATTAATCGTAATTTTGTCATTCTGTTGAACTCCAAGCGCGAGGATGCCGATAATGCTTTTGGCATTACCGCTTTTTTCGCCATTCGTCACGGTGATTTTTGATTGGTGCGCCATGGCGGCTTGCACAAAAAGAGCGGCTGGGCGGGCATGTAAACCAACTTTGTTATGGACAACAATGGATGTTGTTTGCATTGAACGATACTCCTATTTCAGCCAGATTTTATTCAAGATACCCAGCGCTTGATCGTAATTTGTCACAAGATGATTCGTCAACATGGCGCGTAATGCCTTTGAGTAACTCTTTTCCATAATGGCTTCAGCCCACAACATTTCGAACGTGGCATTGGTCAACAGCAAAGCTTCCAGATCGGGCGGTAAACCATCATCATAAGCCAACGGCAAAAATCCGCTTCGACGCACAACACATGGCGCTTCAACGATTGCCTTCGCCGGCATGAATGGCAGAGCATTTCCATTCGCCACCTGAAGATACTGCATCTCGCCGGTATCGTTTATATGTGCCAGTAATAACGGCACGATCATGTGCTCATACCAGACTGCATTCCGTTTAACCAGGCTTGCCGGTTTTTTATCCGGACTTTCGGAGCGGTATTCCGCCAGAATTTCAGCTTCCATTTCAAGCAATTCATCGGCACGCGCGCGCTTGCCTTGTTGTGAAATCAGAACGCGATTGGCATGATAGTAATATTTAAAGTACGAAGTTGGGATAACGCCCAGCGCCCGGATGATATCCGCTTCCACCGGCAGACTGGATTGCGTAACAATCTTATCCAGCGCCTTTGGCAACATATCCTGTCCCTGCCAGCGGATGCCAGTCACCCAGCCGAAATGATTCATGCCTGTATAACGCACAGTCAACTCGTACACAGGAACCTTGAGCAAATTTGCTATCATCTCCGCGGTCATCATCGGCAGATCACAAATGCTGACTACCTTCACACGAGTAGCATAATTGATCGCATACTGGACGATACTGCTGGGGTTGGTCAGGTTGATCATCAACGCTTCAGGCGCGACATCTTCGACTGCGCGGCAAAATTCGATGATCGTTGGGATGGTTCGCAAAGCCATGTTCATACCGCCTGGACCGAAAGTTTCTTCGCCAGGAATGCCAAACTCGCGCGGGAAGGTCTCATCGAAGGCTCTTTCCGGGTAACCGCCAACGCGAATCTGATTAAGGATGTAATGCGCGCCCTCCAATCCCTGGCGCGGGTCGGTATGTGTACTGACAGTAATCTTGGACACAGCCTTTACAGCCAGCCGTTTACACATCTCGCCAACTGCTTGAAGTTTATCCGCGCTGCGACCAATGAGCGATACATGCAACGCCGGACATTCTTCAGAGCGCGCCAACACATCAATCAGTTCGGGGGTCGCGACTCCACTGCCGCCCAAGACAGCCAGCTTGATTACTTCAGTCATTAATCCTCAGCGTTTGCCTTTATAAAAATCAACTACTGCCTGAGCTGCCGTCCGTACTTCTTCCTCACGCAGTTGCGGGAAAATCGGCAGGTTGACCACGCGATCGGCATACTCCGCGGCGATGGGAATATCCTCCGACTTGTAGTTTAGATCAGCGTAGCAAGGTAAAAGCGGAACCGGAGTTGGGTACATGGCAAATGAGCCAACATCACGGTCAGCCAGGAAGCTCATCAAATCATCGCGCTCTTCTTTTTTGACCAGAATGGCATAGGAGTAATAAACGTGATGAGCATCAGGCGCTACATAAGGAAGTACTACCGGAGCGCCAGCCAGCATGTCATCATAGATGACAGCCCACTTGCGACGGCGATCATTCCATGAATCCAGATAACGCAGTTTAACACTGAGCGCTGCGGCTTGAAGTTCATCCAACCGTTCCTGAAAGGCGATGACTTCATGCACAAACTTGACGCGTTGACCGACGTAACGCAGTATCTTGATCTTCTCAAACAACTCATCGTTATTGGTAGTGATGATACCGCCGTCACCATACGCGCCCATATTCTTGCTGGGATAGAGACTGAAACAACCAATATCTCCCAACGAACCGACTTTGCGTCCCTTGTATGTAGCGCCATGGGCATGTGAAGCGTCCTCAACCACACGCAGATTATGCTTATGAGCCAGGTCAAGGATTGGGTCCATATCCACAGGCTGACCGTAGAGATGAACCGGCAATATCGCCTTCGTGCGCGGGGTAATTTTCGCAGCGACCAAATCGGCGGTCATGTTATAAGTGCGAGGGTCAACATCTGCAAACACTGGCGTCGCGCCAGTATAAGTGATTGCCAGCGCGGTCGCCACGTAGGTATTGGCGACAGTAATCACCTCATCGCCGGGACCAACATCAATCGCGCGCATCGCCAGATGCAACGCCGCCGTTCCGCTTGAAATGCCAATGCCGTATTTACACTCGCTGTATCTTGCAAATTCATCTTCAAAGATTTTAAGATACGGACCCATTGTATATTTGCCGGTCGGCAATACTTTGAGAATTGCCTCGGTTGTTTCCTCGCCGATCTCCTGCCACTGGCGTTCTAATTCGCCGCTTCCAATGGATGTCGCTCGCGCGGCAATCATCAACCATGATGGGATTTCAACCGGTTTTGTAAGATCAATGTGGGTCATTTAATATTCCTTTCGCAGAGCATAAAACTTCGCGCTGAGCGGAGATGCGGTCTTCGCATCAAAGTCGAAGCGCATCTACAAAATGTCCTTCGACTTCGCTCAGGACGAAATTCTCCAATTATTTCTTTGGAAAAAACTGAGGCAGGTAGTCTCGGTTTGCTTCGAGCATTTCATCTACCAGCGCGCGCGCCACATCAAATGAAGGCACCAGCGGATTAACCGTCATCGCCATTAACGCCGCCTGACGCGAACCGGTGACGCCCGCTTCAACTGTCCAGCTCTCCCAGGCTTTTGCCTGCTGACATAAAGCGCGGATTGTTTCGGGAAGATGTCCCATGTGTAATGGTGTGACTCCATGAGCGCCGATCACACACGGAACTTCAACAGAAACATCATCCGGAAGATCGGATATTGCTCCATTGTTACGCGTGACCACAATCTGCACATCGCGCCGATCAAACAATAAGGAAAGCATCAACTGTATGGCGGCTTCAGAATAAAGAGCGCCGCCGCGCTGGCTAAGTTCAGGCGGTTTAACCATCTGGTTGGGGTCTTTGTACTTCTTGAATAATTCCTTCTCAACTTCCAATACAACCTCGCCGCGCGACTTCGGCGCGGCTTTCGCTTCGGCTAACTTGTGAGGGTGGTCATAATAGTATTGCAAATAAAAAGTGGGAAGGACGCCCAACATGCGGATAAGTTCCGCCGGAAAATGCAATTCATCTTCGAGCTTGTCGAAATTTTCAAAGATGCGCTCAGTGATATCCTGACCATCCACAAAAATGCGGCGGATCCAATTGACATGGTTCAAGCCGATCCATTCCAGAAACACCTGTTCGTCGCGCACACCCATCGCCTGGGCAATCATACGTTGCATGTTAATCGGATTGTTACACAACCCAACCACTTTCAGATTGGTGTGTTTAAGAATCGCCTCGGTGATGATACCGGATGGATTGGTGAAATTGAGATACCAAGCTCCGGGCGCATATTTCTCAACGTCGCGTGCAACATCAAGCGTGACCGGGATGGTACGCCATGCCTTGAGAGTCCCGCCGGGACCGGTTGTTTCCTGACCAATCACATTATGCTTAAGCGGAATCTTTTCATCGCGGATGCGAGCCGGCATCTGTCCGACGCGCATCTGGGAGGCTACAAAGCGCGCGCCCTCGACGGCTTCGGGCCGTGATAAGGTCAGTGTAACGCGCGTATCCAACTCAGCGTAATGGATCTGGCGCTGTACCATGCCGCCGACAATATTTAACCGTTCTTCGTCAATATCAAACAAAGCAATCTCGCCCACTTGAATTTCATTCTCGTGGTTGATAAAGCCTTCGATAAATTCCGGTGTATAAGAACTGCCGCCGCCGATAATAGCAATCTTTTCTATTTTTTTTGCCATTTTTTAGCCTCGCGTTCCAGTTTGGTCACACGCTTGAGTAAACCGATCATCTGGCGTGTGTGGTCAATTTCCGCCCATGACAGCAACAACAAATCCATAGAGTGGATTAACAACACCGAGAAAGGCACCTGCTCACCGCCTGCTTCCATTTGGATGACCCGCGCATGTACCTTATGCGCTTCGGCTTGCTCAGTTTCGGCTTCAGTCAATGCGGACTCAGCTTGCACAAAATTACCTGCTTCAGCTTCTTCGGCAGCTGCAAGCGCCTTTGAGCGCGCGTTCCCCGCATGAAGAATAATATTAAATAGAGTCTGTTCCCAGTTCATGATTTGATCGTCGGTCATAAATTGTTCCTCAATGTTGATAGGTGATCGTCATTAATCAAGCGAATAATATTTGCTTTACCATCAGAAGCCAGTTCAATTTCAGTGAATGAACCTGCAGGCCATCCATCGTAACGCACCCAGGCGGCTGGATCATTATCTACCAGACGCGCCAGCATATTGCTTCGCACAGCCATGTGGATAACTGCCAGCGCCCGTTGACCGGGATGCCTGCGAGCGATCTCGCGGGCAGATTCGGCCACGCGCTCACCGAAGCGAGTGCGCGGCTCGCCGCTTAACCGCACAATGAGCGTGATCCAGGCAGAACGTAAGGCGCGCTTAAGTGGCGTATCTTTGGCGAAGTTAAACAGATGTCCGCCTTCCAGCCAACCAAAGTTCATCTCGCGCAAACCATCCAATGGAATCGGCTCCAGTCCAATTGTTTGACCGATGATGTCTGCGGTCTCACGCGCGCGTCCCAATGGACTGGTATAAAAAACGTCGAAGCGCTGGCCAGCCAATGCTCTGGCAGCCAATTTTGCTTCCTGCCGGCCGCGCGCGCTAAGAGGCGCATCCGAGATTCCGTGCAAACGTCCCTGCTCAATCCACTCTGTGGTGCCATGCCGAACAAGAGTCAGAAAAGTCATTAAGGCACATCCATGACACAGCGGAAGCCAATGAAATCATTTTTGCGGCGGGGTGTATGTTTGCGGACAGCGAAGGTGCGCGCGTCATCCCGTCCTTCGAGCCAGCTTCCGCCGCGCAGACCCATCGTGATGACTTCGTTACCGTCGTTCGTCCATTCGTAAACATTACCAGCCATATCTACTACACCATACGGGCTGTCTCCCTGCGGTGAATATTGCCCAACAGGAACAGTATTCAAAGGACCGCCTTCGCCACAATTCAGGCGCGTTTTATCAAAGGTATCGCCCCAGGGAAAGACGCGCCCATCTGTGCCTCGCGCGGCTTTCTCCCATTCCGCGCCAATGGGCAAACGCTTGCCAGCCCACTTGGCATAATCCACTGCATCGAACCAGGTTACATGCACCACCGGATGATCCTCAGTTCCGGCGGGCGGCAGACCTTGACGCCAGTGAGATGGAAAACTGGCTTTTGTTGCATCCACAAAAACCTTGTATTCAGTATTGGTCACGGGGGTACGATCAATGTAATAAGCAGGAAGAGTCACGGGCTGTTTGTTTACGCCAAATAAAAACTCTCCAGCCGGGACCAGGATCATTTCTTTATTATCTTTGCCTTTAGTCGTTTCAGGTATTTGAGAATTCATGGTTTACCTTCTTTTAGTTTCAAAGCCTATTTTTTTCAGGCACGCGAGGTGAATCTGGAGTCTGTCGCAGTAACCAAATCACAGCCAGTACCGCCAGCGCTCCTTGATAAAGAAGCACAATGACATTGGCAATAAGACTATCATTCCCTAGAGCAAGCCCAATGGCGCTATAGCTCCAGGCAGAAACTGTGTTAATGAGTACAGCCAGCCACAACCAGCGTAGTCGTCCATTGATCAACGCATACGCAACCAGCCCTCCCAACGCGGCGCTAATTGCCACCAATGCGATACGATAGACATTCAACGCGACCAGTCCCATAATTAGATCAAACCACGCCTGTGATGCAATCTTTGCCAAGTCAGTCGTTGAAGTATCACCAAGTGCTAGGCGAAAACCTGCGCCTACCATAGAAATGCCCTGGTAGACGTTAGTCAGCAGTCCAACGCCGATGCCAAGCATGATACCGTTACCTAATAATTTGGCTGTGGGAATCTGATTCCAGCGCAAAAACAGATACTTACCGCCTTCAAGAAAAAATGCGGCTATCAAACTACCCAGAAATAAAAACACATAAAGCATGCCCGCTTCCGGAGCGCGTTCACCAAAAATCATCATGCGAAAAAGGCTTGTCAGGAAAATCGCAGGGAATAAGGTGATTACCAATACCCCCATACCCCAGAGCAAAAGGTTTGTCTCGAAGCGCAAATTGCGCCGAGCCAGAATGGAGACAAAAGCGCCGGGCAGGAAAATGAATACAAACCCGCCAAGGGCAACGATTAAGCCGCGAAGAATAAGCATCAGGTCTGGTTCTCCAAAAAAGAATCAGTCTTTTTTGCCCTGGGCTTCATCACGGGCTCGGATGGCATCCAGGATTTGTTTTAACAGCGCATCGCCATCCACCATACCAAACACAGTTGGGTTAATGGGTTGCACTAGAATACCATGCGGGAACGCTGTCTGCTCAATCGCCTTACGTTTATAAAAGACCTGCGGCGCGATCAAGACAATATCGTACCAGTGCATCGTTGGATCCCAACGGCCGATATCTGCCACAGTAGTCGCCTTCAATTCAAAGGGAATACCGGCTTTGGCGGCAGCCTCTTTGGTCTTATTCTCCAGGAGAGAAGAAGACATCCCCATGGCGCACACCATCAGCGCCTTGATCGGTTTTTGGGTGGAATCTTTATCGGTCATTTTATTTCTCCTTTTGGACAGCTTGTTTGATCTGCTCGAACAGCTTTTCGCCATCCATCATACCAAACGTGGTTGGCTCAATATCTTGCACGATAATGCCATACAGAGCAGCCATCTCTGAAACGCTTTTTTTCTTATAGCGAACCTGTGGCGCGATCAGAACCAGATCAATCGGTTTAGCGGCAAAATCGTAAACTGCGATCTCACCTACTGAGATTGCATGGATTACCAAGGTATGACCAGTCGACTCGGCGGCATAACTGGTTTTGTTTACCAATAAACTTGAAGACATTCCAGCCGCGCATACCATCAACACATTATAGTGTGCCATTCAAGCATCTTATTATCTGGCGCGAGTGTTTCAATTGGGGGAAATATTCGCCATGCTGCTGGCAGTAATCATCCAGGATCAAGCGAGCTATACTCAGAGATGGCACCAGCGGATGCAGTGTCAGAGCTTTGAGCGCCAGATCGTAAGACCCTTCAACAGCAGCCTGAATAGTCAGCCGTTCGTATTCCTTCACCTGCTTCATCAACCCTAAAGCATGATCGGGAATAGCGCCAACCACCAAGGGATGAATAACCCCATTTCCCAATCGGCAGGTTATCTCAACCACATCATCAGCGCGCATACCCTGGATGGCTCCCTGATTGGAAACATTGAGGATAGACAAGCCGCCAGCCGGGTTGTGCAGAGACTCAATCACACCCAGCGCGACGCCGGAATAACCTTCGGCAGAAGCCTCGATTCGCGAGAGATTTTTTTCCGGCGATGGGAGTTGGGTATGCTTGTGTCCGGTTTCGATACTCATATAGGTCTCGTCGCGTCTGGCAAGGTAGGTCAGGTATGCCGCATCCATCCGTTCATTTGACGCGCCTTCCTGGGATAGTTGGTCGAGGGTTTCATAAAGTTCTACATTGAAAGGCATGATTTGCTGGGCGCGGCTTTGTCCGGCGCGTTTGAGGTTTTCCATCACTTGCCGGGTATTGGTGTAGAAGTAGTTATATTCGTTGGGAACCATGCCTAGCATACGGATATAGCCCGGTTCAAAGGGCAGACCGGGAAGGTTGTCACCGCTATGGGACTCGATGAACTCAATCAACTCAGGCAGGCGGTCTTGCCCATTATGATAGACAGCCTGTGCCCAGCCAAGATGATTCAACCCAAAGTATTCCACCAGCAGATTGCTGGGAACAAGATTCAGCCAAGCCGCCCCTGTACGCCACATAGATGGAGGATTGTCGCAAATCCCAATCGCTCGCCGATAGTTTCCAACATTGATAATTGCTTCTGTTATGATGCCAGCCGGGTTGGTGAAATTAAGCAGCCATGCATCTGGCGCTTCTTCACGCACTATCTTCACATAATCCAGCATGACCGGAATCGTTCGCAACGCCATGGCAAAACCGCCCGGACCGGTTGTCTCTTGTCCCAGCACACCATATTGAAGCGGCGCCTGTTCATCAATAACCCGTGATTCCATTCCACCCACTCTAAAAGTGGTAATCACATAGTCTGCCCCGCGTATGGCGCTACGGGCATCCTGCGTCCAGGTGATCTTGAAACCAAAATTATCCTTGCCTATCAGCGCTTCACAGAGTCCGCGCATTAGTTCCAGCCGGCGAGCGTCAACATCCATTAAAGCAAGTTCGCTCAAACCCACTTTATGCTGGCGGGCAATAATACTTTGCAGTACCAACGGGGTACGTACACCTGCTGCCCCTATAATGGTTAACTTCATAACTTGTCTCCGCTTGAGAGCAGAAAAGTAGGAGGGGATTGACGCGTCAATCCCCTCCAATGATCCAGCCGTTTTATGCCTCAGAGGATTGGCAAATTCGGCAAATTCTCTACTACTCTCCAGTTCCCTCTTTTTCAATAACCATACGCTCCCAGGCCTTGAAGGCAGGATACCAGATCACGCCAGGGATGATGAACTGCGTGCAGATGTTGACCACAGCCGCCTGCCATTGATAGCCAGCCTGGAGATATGCGAGGATCGGTCCCGGCAACGTCCACGGCATGGCAATGAACATCGGCTTTACAAAGCCAATTGTGTGCATAAACCAGGCGAAGGTTACATTCAGGAAGGTAATTATAATGAAGGGGATCGCCATAACCGGGTTGAAGATAACCGGTGTACCAAAGGTAATCGGCTCATTGATATTGAAGATGCCGGGCCAAATACCAAGCCAGCCGACGCGGCGCAAGCGTGCGACTTTACTGCGGGTCAGGTAGAATGCCAGCATCAACGTAGCGCCAGAACCGCCAGGGACAACATAAGCAGCGCGGAACTCGGAAGAGTAGATGAACGGCGCAGCCTGTCCTGCCGCCACTGCCTGCGCGTTTGCCGCGATATTTGAAGTCCAGATCGGTTGTAGCACAATGCCAATCGTCAGGTCACCGTGAATACCCATTGTCCACAGGAAGGCATGCACACTTTCAGCAAATGCCGCCGCCGGATAACTGGATGCCGCCGGGATGACCTTGGAAATTACATCCACAACACCCTGGGCAAAGTTGATATCAAAGAGAACACGAATCAGCCATGCCAGCGCCAGAAGTACGATACCTGGAACAAGAGCGATGAACGCATTGGCAATTGAGGGCGGTACCTGAGGCGGCATCGTGATGACCAGTTTCCTCTCAACAAAGAAGCGGTAAATCTCGACCGAGAGCAGAGCCACGATGATCGCCGTGAAAAGTCCCTTGCTGTCGAAATAGGTATTCAACAAGCCCGAGTTGCCGTCTGCATCACTGATGACCTTGGGCGCGGTGAAAACGAAGAACACAAGCAAGGACATGATCGCAGGCATCAACGGTTCCATATTGCGGCGGCGCGCCAGGTTGTAGGCAATCGCTATCGCCGCAAAAGGAGCCAGCAAGCCGTAAGTCAAATTGAAGGGGACCCAAAGTTTGTCGTTAAGGCTCGCATTATTGCCGAGGTAGTCCAACCATGCTTGAATAGGGAACTGCACGATCAATAAAGTGAAAGCGCCGATGATCAAAAGCGGCATCAAGGATGCGAGACCATCGCGTACCGACGCCAGATGAGGCTGATCAAACAGAGGCGCCATGCCTTCCATCCAGCCTGTCAAGCGATCAGTCCAGGACTTTGGTGCTTCTTTAGCAACTTCTTTAGTAACTTCTTTTTTAGTAGCCATTTTTCTTTTGTCTCCTTGTAATAAAATGAACTTGGAATAGTGGCACACCCAAACGGAATTTTTTTCGGCGCCTCCTTTCACATTTCTGGTTCTATGCGTTGAAAATGGAAATAAAACTCACTTTTATCTCCATTTGAGAACGACCAGGAATACTCCACTGGCGTACCATCGCGCGTGTACGCAACAATCTCGCTTAACAGCGCCGGGCTGCCTGCTTTGGATTTTATATAACGCGCTTCTGTTTTAGTCAGCAATACCGGCTTGATAGTGTGATCCATTATTGAAATGACAACGCCATATTCTTTGCTTAATATTTTATATAGTGATTGATTCTTCGTCCAATCATGATCTGCCAGAGATGGGAAGCGCGTTGTAGACAGACACGCCGTCTCAAGCATGATCGGCATATTATCTGCAAGGCGAACGCGGGTAATCTCAATGACCGGATCACCCTCCTTGATACGCAGAGCGCGTGCAACCTTGTCTGTTGCATCAACCACGCGGTGACCGACATATTTGCTGCCTGGTTTCCTGCCAATATTCTTCATCTGCTCGGTAAAACTTAACTTATTGGCCGCGATAGACGCCATGGTGGGCTGGCGCACAAAGGTACCCACCCCTTGTTTTCTTTCCAGCCAGTTTTGACGTACCAGTTCATCCAGAGCGCGTCGAACCGTCAGACGGCTAACGCCATATAATTCGACCAAATCCCATTCCGCAGGCATGGTCTGACCCGGCTTGAGATGACCGTTGATGACCAGGTCACGCAGGTTGCGTTCGATCTGGCCATAAAGCGGTATTTTGCTCTTCGGGTCAACTTTAAATAAGTCTCTATTCATCCTAATTATATGGACATATAGACGTCAATACATCTCTGTCATTATTATAGTGATTTCTTTTTCAAAGTCAAGTAGGAAAAACCAGCAATTATCCACATCTTTTTCGAGGACAAAAAATCTAGAACAAATTAGCGGCTTGGCTGGCGTATCAACGATTTTCTCGCTTATAGGTTATTATCAGTTCACAAACCCATCTACTTTGTTTCATCATTCGTTCAATAAAGAGAGACTCACATGAGAATTGCAATCATTGGACTCGGCGATATTGCACAAAAAGCATATCTGCCGATTATTACAACTCGAAGTGATATTGAAATCGTTTTTTGCACCCGAAACCAAGTCACATTAGACCGGCTGACAAAGATGTATCGGGTAAACGAATCTGTCAGCAATATAAATGATTTATTGGACAAAGGATTGGATGCGGCTTTCGTCCACACTTCAACCGAATCGCATACAGAAATTGTTGGGAAGTTACTGCAACATGGCATCCATGTTTATCTGGATAAACCGATCGCATACTCGTATGATGAATCGCGAAAGCTTGTCGAGCTGGCGGAACAGACCGGGCGTATTCTGATGATCGGTTTTAATCGGCGCTTCGCCCCGCTGTATAACCAGCTAAAAACAAAAGAAGATCGGCGGCTGATCATCATGCAGAAGAACCGGGTATTTGATCCGGACCATGCCCGCCATTTCGTATTCGACGACTTTATTCATGTGGTTGATACATTGCGTTATCTAGCTCCCGGAGAGATCAGGGACGTGCGCGTCTCATCCTTGCAGACAGAAGGCCGGACACATCAGGTGGTACTGCACCTGGATGGCGATGGATTTACAGCCATGGGAATCATGAATCGCGACAACGGGATGGCCGAAGAAACACTGGATGTGACGAGTCCGGGAAATAAATGGGTGGTACGGGGATTAAACACTACGGCTCACTATACCGGCGGAGAAGAACGCATTTATTATTTCAATGACTGGGACTCGGTACTTCACCGACGCGGCTTCCCGCAAATTGTTGACCACTTCCTGCACTGTGTAAAACACAACAGCCCGCCTCTACAGTCTGTACGCGACGCCCTGGACACCCACGCATTATGCGAGCAAATTACGATGGAAATGGAACGGGGTGGAACAGGCGGCATGCCCGGATAAGCGAATATGTTATGTGATTTTGTATAGAAAAAGGCCATATTTCGTAACAAAAGAAATAGGACTTTCTTCATTGTTACTTTTCGACAATATATAATACAATCAAATCAGGAAAATATCATTTAGAGAAAGGCTTAACATGGCTGAAGCTACCAAAAGTACCACTCAACATGCGGATGCACCGGCAAAAAAAGGCCCACGCGGAGAGGTCATCATCTATGCCACCTGGTGCAAGGGTTGTCATATCTGCGTCGAGTTCTGCCCGACAGGCGTATTGGCAATGGAACCGGGTGGTAACTACCCAACTGTCGCTGCACCAGAAAAATGTACGGCCTGTCATTTCTGCGATACACATTGTCCCGATCTGGCTATTGTGGTCAAGCGGTTGAATTAAGTAAGAAAAGGAGGCCATTTTGACTGTAAAATTAATGCAAGGTAATGACGCGATCGGCTGGGGAGCAATTGCCGCCGGTTGCCGTTTCTATGCAGGGTACCCTATTACCCCATCCACTGAAGTTGCAGAAATTCTTTCCCGTGAATTGCCTAAAGTAGGCGGCAAATTCATTCAAATGGAAGATGAAATCGCCAGTATGGCGGCCATCGTCGGGGCATCAGTTGGCGGACTCAAATCCATGACTGCAACCAGCGGCCCCGGTTTCTCTTTGATGCAGGAAAATATTGGCTACGCGGCCATGACTGAAATCCCATGCGTAATCGTAAATGTACAGCGGCTTGGTCCCTCCACCGGACAGCCTACCGCGGCTTCTCAAGGCGACGTGATGCAGGCACGCTGGGGCACGCATGGCGATCACCCAATTATTGCCCTCTGCCCAACTTCAGTGCGCCAATCCTTTGACCTGACGGTTAAGGCCTTCGATCTGTCTGAGAAATACCGCACGCCGGTCATTTTGTTGACGGATGAAATCATCGGCCATATGCGCGAACCGGTTGACCTGCCCGATTTTAAGACCATCGATGTGCCTGAATACCGAATAAGCAATCCGGGTAAGGATTATCTTCCTTTTGGCAATAAGCCTGGCGATGTGCCCCCGATGGCTAACTTCGGCGCCGGATATCGCTACCACATCACCGGCCTGTTCCATGATCAGGTAGGCTTTCCTACCCAGCGCCTGGACGAGGTTGACACATGGATAGAGCGCGTTAACACCAAACTCGAAAAGCACATAGACGATATTGCAATGGTCGAGGAAGATTATGAACCCGGCGCAAAAATTGCAATCTTGTCTTATGGCGCATCGGCACGCACTGCCCGCCACGCAATGAAACTTCTCCGCGCTCAGGGTAAAAAAGTGTCACTGCTCACCTTGTTGACCATCTGGCCGTTCCCCGAAGCCCAGGTGGAAGCCCTGGGAGAAAAAGTTGACCGTATCATTGTCCCTGAGATGAATCTGGGACAGTTAGCATACGAAATCGAACGCATGGTCGGACGCAAGAAAGTAAAACGTGTCAACCGCGCCAATGGCGAAATGATCACGCCGCAAATGATTTTAGACGCAATTACAGGATAAAACTTATGTCAAACGAAATCTTAGAAGCGCATGGCTTGGATGTAAACGAGGGGCAGGTTCCTCGTCCGAACTGGTTCGAATCAAGCGAGACACTTCAAAAGCTCCGAAAGAATAAAAAATTCCCCACCATCTGGTGTTCAGGATGCGGCATTGGAGTCGTCATGGGCGCGTTGATCCGCGCGATTGACCGACTCGGACTGAAGAATGATGAAGTAGCTTTGGTTGCCGGAATTGGTTGTACCGCGCGTATGCCGGTCTACATGGATTTTAATACCCTGCACACCACGCACGGACGCGCCTTGGCTTTTGCTACCGGTCTCAAAATTGCCCGACCTGATATGAAAGTCATCGCCATCATGGGCGACGGCGACTCGCTGGCAATCGGTGGCAATCATTTTATCCATGCCGCGCGCCGTAACATAGGAATCACTGCCATAGTTGTAAACAACTCCATCTATGGCATGACCGGCGGGCAGTACAGCCCGACCACCCCGTTGAATGGACGCGCCTCTACCGCGCCTTATGGTAACGTGGAATATCCGATGCCAGTCTGCGAATTGGCGGCGGCGGCTGGCGCGACCTATGTCGCGCGCAGTACTGTCTATCATGCCCTCGAACTGGAAAAATATATTGAAGAAGCCATCCGCAAAGACGGTTTTAATTTGGTCGAAGCGGTTAGTTACTGTCATACCACTTATGGCCGCCTGAACAAACTTGGCGCCGCCGCAGATATGATGCGCAGACTTAAAGATAACAGCATGTCCAAATCTGCTTTTGAAAAATTGACTCCGGAAGAGCGCGCCAATAATACCAAAATCGTACACGGAGTCATGCACTTAAACGAAAGCCGCGTGGAATACACCAAGACCTACAATCAACTAATTGCGCGTGTTCAGGCAGGAGCTCTAAAATGACTAAGACAATCATAAAGCGCACCGAAATTCGATTTGCCGGCGAAGGCGGTCAAGGCATGATTTTAGCGGGTATCATCTTAGCTGAAGCCGCCGCCATCCATGACGGCAAACAAGCTGTTCAGACACAGAGCTATGGTCCTGAGGCGCGCGGCGGAGCAAGTAAATCTGAAGTTGTGATTGCCGATGGCGAAATTGATCACCCCGAAGTCCTTGAAGCCGATGTGGTTGTAGCGCTCAGTCAGGAAGCCTATGATAAATATGGCAAAAATATTAAACCGGGTTGCCTGTTAATTGTGGATGAGGACAAAGTAACAAAGATGCAGTCGGCCGATGCCGTTAAAGTTCCTGTCAGCCGCATGGCGCTGGAAATTACCGGCAAAGCTATCGCCGCCAATATAGTGGCGCTGGGCGTACTTGTCGGATTAACAGGCATCGTCTCACGCAAAGCCATTGAAAAAGCTGTCGCGGCTCGCGCGCCAAAAGGCACCGAGGAAATGAATAAAGCCGCGCTGGAGGCTGGCTTTGCAGTTGCCGATAAAAATAAGGCGGCAGTAAAACATTAGTGTCAACAGAAGTGGATGGAAAAGCAGAGTACAAAAAACGGCTTCCGAAAATGGAAGCCGTTTTTATTGCTTTGCATAAATTTGATCGTTATGAAATCCAAATTTGCGCGGACAGTCTCAATTTTCGATGGAGATCATCCCATTGACGTACAAATAGCCTACAAAGTCCAGCGCGTCCTGTCCCAACTTGTCCTGCAAATCCTGCAATGTTGATCGCCCATCAAGACAATCGAGAATATTTTTGGCATCAAGTGTTACTGGTACGATTGCCTGACCACGCACCAAAGCATACCCGAACTTCTCTGGAAGGATTTTACAATTTAATGCCGGGCGGCCCTTCTCGTATAATTCCAACGCAAGTGGCGAATTCGATTCCACCTGGCGGATAGGCTGACCGATCAAGGGATCATTTCCTCGAATTTCGACCAGCGCCTTGCAACCGCCATGACAGACATCCATCTCCGAGCAGTGGCTGCATTGACTTGGCGTCAGTTTCCGCCAGCGATTCATAATATCATTTTGCCAGATTTCTTCTATTGACTGCTCTAAAATATTTCCCGCAATAGTGGGTGAATGATTACATGGACGCAGATTTCCCCAGGGATCAATTGTGCAATAAGCCACGCCCGCCCAACAGCCAGTGGATGAAGAAGGCGTGAAACACTGCGGGATACAGTTCCCATAGCGTACCGCTTCGCCTGCTTGTCTCAGCCTTTCAATATCGCTGACCGCCCTGAGCAATTGCTCGTTGTCCGGTTCGATCGAAGGCATTGCAATACCCAGATAGCGGTTGAATACGGCTCGCTTTGCCCCCAATGATCTCGACAATTCTGCCATTTCAGGCAGGCGGTCATAATTTTGGCGGATAATTACTGTGCTGATATGTACGTGTAATCCCGCATCCGTTGCCAGTTTGATATTGGAGCAGGTTTCTTCAAAGGAGCCGGGGCTATTGGTAAAAGCCTCGTGCGTTTCGGCGTTTGGGCCATGCAAAGAAACTAGCAGGCCCCACTTTGAGGATGACAGGTTAGTAAACAGTTCAACAATATTTTTTGGTTTCTGCCAGCGCCCATTGGTAAAGACTGTCGCAGATACGTCCAAATCATCAACTGCCCGGATGATCTCTTCGAATTCCGGATGCAATGTTGGCTCACCGCCGGTAAGCTTGAAAGTTTTAGCATGGAGGGAAACACGCTCCAAGATTTGTCGCCAACTTTCGATGGGCAGGGGCGGGCACAGGCGGCCAAATACATTGCTACATGGCAGACAGTTACCGCTACACTGCGAAGCCAACTCGATGGAATAGTAGATAGGAGTGGCAAGGAGGAGAAAAAGGGGCATATGGGGATCTATATCCAATATTAACCATTACCCCTAACATCATCCCGATGGATGGAGCTAGAGGAGACCATAATCCAAACTTGCTAGTTGATTTAGATAGCGTACCGACTCTGCGGATGCTGTTTACGTACGAAAACCATGATGCTTCCTGTGATAATCATGCTAAGATTTAGGCGGAGATTTTGGGGTAATGGTTGTGGTTGGCAAAGCATCTTTGGAATTCCACTTGAGAGTGACAGTGTAATTGGCTTCAGCAGATGCTTTGGCAAGAGCAAGAATAGGCGTCTCAACCTCCGCACCAAATTTGATGCCGAACGAAATTTCGACTTCCTGAGGTGAGAACTCCAAGACGCCATTGTATAAACGCCACGCGTTTTTCTTCATAATCTCAAATGATTCTTCGAAAGTTTGCTTGACAGGACGTCCGGCTAACCGAAAACCACTCAAATCGGTATTCGCGTCAGCTTCGACCCACATTACCCCATCAGGGGTTTCTACAGGGAAAAATTCAGACATCGGGAACCTCCTCAATTTGTGATATCAATTCAATAATTTTATACGAAGGAATTATAATCGCCTCTCCTTCTACTCTTCCACTTCCGGCTACTGTTATCATTCCCACAATAGCACCTTCTGAGTTAACAGGATTGCACAAAGGAGAACCACTGTATCCCTCTTCGAACTTGGCTTTAGCCGTGCTTGTTTCCTGTTTCACAGAAACAAACCCACCTGCGTTTTCTTCGTAGCAAGTTATGTCTTTAATCCACCAACCAACATTTTTCCTGGATTCACCAAATCCATAACAGCAACAATTCTTCCACCCGTTTAGAACTCTAGATTTTTCTAGATTTAAAGGATTTACAGGGGTTGAATTCGAGGACAACCCAAGTATCGCTATATCTTGGCGAGCTGTGGTATTGTTCTTTCGTTCAGCCAATGGCAAGCACCATATTATCTTTCCCTTGAAATCATTATTCCCATCAAAACTACGCAATCGGACTTCTTGACCGCAGACATCAATGGCTCTATCCAAAACATGAGCGCAGGTAACTACATACGTTTTCTTATTATACGCAATAAAAAAGCCTGTTCCCACTGCGGAATACGACGAATCAACTACGGCTACTATGTTGGAACAATAGTGATCCTCAACGCTAATTTGTGCTTGTCCGGGAGATACGGGATGTTGGTTTTTAAACAATTCATCTACCTTTTTATTATGAATGCTCTCCAACAACGAACGAGTTTCCAAATCTTTTCGGACTACATTAAGAAGTTCTCGATCCAAACCAATATTATACGCACTGCAAATGTCCTCATTTACCCAGTCCATATTATTAATTTGCAACGAATGGTAAATACTCTCAACCAAGTAAATAAGTTGTAAAGAAGTTTGAGGCGTTTTTTTAAGCATAGATTGATAAACGCTTCTTGCCGTAATGTGTAGATTCTTCCACCCGTCGAAATCATTTACCTTCATTTCGGACAACATTAACCCTCTGACAATCGAGTCTCGATAAAAAATATCTCCGGCGCGCGGCGTCAAATACCCAGCCTTATTTAATTCGCTCCAAACTTTAAGCCGATTTACACCTAACCCCAAGATACCAGATTGTTGCAATTCATCCAACAAATCAAGATTTATTCCTCGGAAAACACAAAGTGATCGAATTCTCTTGTCAATGACATCCGAAAAATTGTAGCTACGCAAAAGATCGTTCAAAATTTTTAACACATTCACGTCATTAAATGCAGTTTTGTAATCACTGTCATCAGCAAGATCAATTGTCCAGCGTTTATTCTTTAGCCAATCTAACAGCCCCACAATGGCCTGAGGATGCCCCCCGCTCAATTGATAAATGTTTATCGCTAATTTCTGATAATCCACCTTGCTTGCATAGGAATCTCCATATGCTTTCTTTCGCAACATTCTCTGTATGATCAACCAATCAAAAGGGTCCAAGGCGCAATGTATGTAATGCTCGCCCCAATCTGCCTGGGATAAATTTATTCCAGCAAAAACAGCATGCGTATCTATATTGTTTATCTCGAACAGTTTACTGATTCCTGTTTTCAGCTTTTCATCAATATCTTTATCCATCCCCGCGTTGTCAAAAAGCAAAATATATTTTTCTCGGTTTGCAAGTTCTGTTCTTAATGCAGTCCAGATCTCTCTCTCATCTTTTCCGGCGATGTTAGTACCCGTAACATTCTTGGCGATATAGCTCCAAATAGAACTTACATCTTGCCGATCTTGAAGGTCAATCCATACAACTTTCCATAAGTGCTCTGGCGGCTTCTCCTTATATATTTTTTCAATCTCCCGAAGGAGAGTTGTTTTCCCATAGCCCGTTGGAGCGGAAAAAAGAATACCGTGCCAATCCTCTGGATTCTGCGCTAAATTAATTTCTTTGAGACGATTTTCAAATCCTATTTCGGTCATGCTTCGCCTCCCATCTTTTCACCGTGCTGTTTTCTGTCAATAATAATCTGAGAAGATTCTTGATCGGAATCAGATATGTCACTCGGATAAACTTTTGTATTTATTAGATATATTGTCGATGGAGAACATGCGCAATCGCTCATATCTTCCTGATCCCTTTTACTCAAAACTGCATCTGCATTCTGATTCCGAAAGGTAGTAGAAAGGTTGACTATCACTTTGAACATAGACTTGATTAGATAGGGCATGGCTTCCTCCTCAATCTTTGGACAATAAATCAAAACGGTCTGGAAGCGCTTCCAATCTCAATTTTAAACCGAGATACAACTTGAGTAGGCCTTTATTCTCAAGTTCGTTCAATAAATCCTGCGATTTGGCTTCAGCAATTTCCCTTGACGGTAGCTCGACGACCTTATCTGTTATCCATTCCACCCACTCCTGATAATAAGCATCACGTTTCACCGCGCTATAGCTCAGATTTTCAGGGTCCAATCTCAAGAAATACGTCAGTGCTTCTGCTGCTTTTGCGAAAGCGTCATCGCTCTTCTGTTCCTTGAACAAGATATTCGCTTTGGTTCTCAATACCCGCGCCAAGAGATAACGATTATTGATGCTCCTTACAATATTTTCCGCCTTCTCTACAAACTTGAAGGCATTATGCAAATCATCTTTATTTTCATACACGATTGCAATATCCTGGTAGTTATCTGCCTCACGGTATTTGTCATCAATTTTATTTGCCACTAAAGAACTTTCGTCAAAGGCATCAATGGCTTTCTGCCAAAAACATTGTTGACGGTATAGAGTTCCTTTTTCATTCAAGGCTTCTGCTAAATAGGCAGTATGCTCCAGCCTCTTAAAAAACGCACAAGCTTTATCAAGCATAATCTCGGCTTGACGATATTCATCTCTATCCGGAGTTGGTGTGCCAATCTTATCTTTATAGAGTCCCGATTGACGCTTTAATCGCCCGTAATATAAATTGACTTGGGATTCACCCCACTCATTTTCAGCCTTTTGAAAAGCCTCTATCGCCTTTTCAAAATAATTAGTTGCTTCGGTCAATTTCCATTGATCAAGCGAAATGATACCTAACGTGTTGTAACTAAAGCCCAACTCAGACATATTGCTCAAACGCTGGCGGAGCTTCAGCGCAAAGCGGCATTCTTCTTCTGCCTCATCATCTTTACCAACACGATGGTACACAAACCCCAGGTTGTTTTTAACCCGCGCCATGAGCAAGTCAGAATCGCGAGTTGACTTCAGGAAGCTCTGTGCTGTCTGGTAGTTCTCTATCGCCTTGTCGTAGTTACTTCTGTGACGGAAATAATAGCCAATGTTGTTGTATACCCAAGCACATCTAAGCCGCATATGATCATCGAAGTTTTTCGGATCTTGCTTCGCCAACATAACCCGTAATTCTCGAGTACATTTATCTGCTGCATCAAACCTTCCAGCGGCTGTATATAGCCACAACAATTCGCGGAGAGTTCTCACCCTTATATCGTTTCCGCAATGCGGGTCTTGTATTAGGGACTCCAAAGCCGGAATGACGTTCTCCCTCCCACGCCATATCTTAGAGAGTGATATATTAAATTCCAATTCCACCTGCATATCAGACGACAGTTTCATTTTAACGCGGCTTACTTCTTTGTTTAATGCGTCCAATACATCGGGATTCTGGGCTTCGACAAGATCTCTGACATTTTTTCTATATTCCTCAAGGGCAGGATCTAGATCTATGTCCAGCCAGTAATAAAGTCGTTCTTGCATCAGGTTATTTCGCTCATCCTGATCGTTTATTTGCGTCAGCAATTCATCATAATACTTGAGAATTTTGCGGTTATATTCACTAATACGATAAGAACCTGATGGATCCAAATCACCCCACACATATTTGTTGACCATATCACACATATCGTCATGAAGCACAAAACTACCTTCTTGGCCCAAAATAGTCTCGCGATATTTTACAAATGAGAAATCAGAAAGCTCGACCGCCAGTTTCTTTGCTTCCATCTCATCAAAATCTAGGATATAGGTCAATATTTTTTCATTGAAGCGCCTGTGAAGGTGCGCCATGGCTAAGATGACGCGGTCAAAAGGCGACTTTAGCCCCCTGACCTTATCTACCATGGCACGCTCGAATTGGGCTTTATCAAAACCAGACAGATCCCGTATAGCATTCCCAGAGTGCAGCCAGTCCACAGTCAATGCAATCAAAACAGGTCTGCCTTCAGACAAATCAGCCACCCGCTCAACATAATCATCCGAGACCTTGATTCGCTTTCTCGCAAAATACTCCCTAACATGTTCCTGTGAAAACTTTGCAATCTCACGGGAAATTGTTTTTTCAAGTAATGCTTCACTATTAAAACCAATAATGGTTGCCTGGCCGACAATGTCTGCTAATTTATACCGTCCTGCAATAACAACTCTTGTTTTGGGGTTGGATTCATGCAACTCTACCATGGTTTCACACCAAAACTTTATGGCCGCATCGCTGGCTTTTTCGGCGGTATCAAATAAAATCACAATTCGATCCACCTTCAGATTTTCGTATGCCTCGAAAAACGCTTTTCGAACATCCTTATCGAATGTCACGTCCTGTTCTCTATCGCGCTCTGGATCCGCCAGATGCTTATTCCGCTTATCCATTCCCTCGCGAAAACGCAAGAACCTATCTGGCGACAACTGCTCAACAATACTTTTCATAATCCCAATCTCGCGTTGATGAGCGGTCCAATAGACATCAATCAAATCGCCAGTCAACAAGATATCCTGTCCCTGCCCCCTTCGCTCCGCGATAATGCCAACGAAACGGTTGAGCAACTGGGTTTTGCCAATACCACCTCGTCCATACAGGTTCAAAGCCCAAGGGGCATCGTCAGAAGAATCAAGGAACTTTTCGAAAGCTTCATTTTCATCCTGACGCTCAATATAAATTCTCTTGTCGTAATCAGTTTGCTTCGCCATAATAGCCTCCGGTGGTCTTTTTTCTGGAGTCATACATAAATCGGCCCAGCAACATTTTGTCCTGGTATTCCTGACCAATCCGCAATTGCCGAGGACGATATCCTTCCTTCACACATAAACGCAAAATTCCTGAACAAGTTTAGTGCCTGTTCGCTGGTAGCGATCACGACTGCCGTTAAGTTTTCGATTTCATCACAAAGGTGTATGTGTACAGACGAACTTGTTCATCACATATTTGATTGGACATTTTACCCTCCGCATCAACGATCACCAGACTGAAGAATTCTAGTTAGACAAACCGCCCCACCAACACCTCGCCCACATATTGGCCTTCTACAAGGAATTGCGCAGGGCGGTAACCCTCTCGTGTAAAATTATACAATAGAAATAGGTTTATTGCACGCGAATTCGTGGCGAATACGGAGGCAGTGAGCTTCTGAAATTTGGCAAACTGGGCCCAATCCAAGGCATAGGCAAGCATTGCTTTCCCAATCCCGCGCTCGCGCCAAGCTTGAACAATTACGATACCTATTTCCCCCACATGCCGCCCCTTTGCCCCAAACCACATTGGAAACAAGCGCAAGTGCCCAACGATATCTTCCCCCACTTGCGCGACAATAAGGAGATTGCCGCCATCTTCGTCCACAAATTGATCCAACACCTTTTGCCATTCGTTGGTTGGCAAGAAATTATCTGTGGGCAAAAATATCTTCTCAGCACATACTGAGCAAATATTATTAATAATCATTTCCTTATCCAATATATTGGCTGGCCTTAGGATAAAGGGTTGCGCATCTTTCGTGACGTAATTTCGAACGTATTCGAAGTCACTCATAAGACAACCCACCCCAGGAAATATCAGGTATCCATACAGAACCTATCGTGTGACCTACGCCCATGACAATATCTGCGTGGTTTGTGTACCAAGTATATAATTCTTTTTGTTCTCCCGGAGATAATTCATAACAACCGTCGCCTGTCCTTTCGCCCTGCAGGAATAACAAGTCATAAAGGATGGAACGATATGTGCATGCCGTCAGCCCCATAACACCCGGCACAGGCAGATAATAGATATTGGTATTCCGCCCGCAAATCAAAGCCGGCAACGCACCTATCCCGGCAAATTTACTGCTGATAATTACAAAATTGGCAGGCAGTAAAGCACGTCCATATAGAGAGAAAATGAGTTCTTCTTTGTCAGGCTCCCGCCCAAACTCACGGATAAAACGCGATGCTGCCAGCGCGGCATCATGCCCAACCCAGGGCTCACCGCCAATGCCGAGGTAAAGCCGGTGCCTGTCATACTTACAAGTATATTCTTCTGCATTGTGGATCCAGTCAAAGGCAGGTGCAAGCTCTTCGCCTGCCAGCACTTCCAAATTGCCATATACCCGCACAGACACTTCATGCTCCTGGTAAAAATCCAACCACGCTTGATCGGTGAATAAAGTCCGCAATGTTTCTACTACGGTCAGACTGCGGTATTTGTTTCCACGCAGCAATACCGACCGGCTGAACAAGGGCGCGAACAGAATTGGAAGCCCATGATCAAAAAAAACTTGCAAGTTTTCCAGGAAACCGGCCGTTTGTGTTTTAGCAACTTGCAGGAAAAAAGCGTCACTGTTTTCAGGCAAGCCGGTCATTGCCAGAACCAAGCGTCTATTTCCATCCGGCACAAAAACCCCCGCCTGAGGCTGCCCTTTCTGCTGGACAATCTTTACCACTTCATCTATCGGCAGGCAAAGGAACTCAGAACGCTCCATTCTCCCCCTTTTCTAAAATGCCGCCGCCTTTGAATTGCGGCTTAAAGTTTTGGATTCTTCTTATTCCGAGATTGCAACAATCACTCATTTTTTTCTCCCAACGATTCACTGCGGTAATGGAAAATGCCGTTATCATACAACGCTTTGCCGCTTTTCACTTTTTATAATTCTTACACAAATTCGACTTACACTTGCGGCAAATTGCGCCGTATCACATTCAACATGCCAAAACTTTTTACCGCGCCTTCAACCACACAGGTCATCGGGTTATCCACCAGATATGCGGGGATGCCAAGCGACTTGGTCAGCAGTCTATCCACGCCGCGCAACAGCGCGCCGCCTCCGCATAAAGCCACACCGCGGTCAATAATATCCGAGACCAATTCGGGCGGAGTCTTTTCCAAAACCTTGCGTCCGGTTTCAACAATCAGCTTCAACGGATCCTGCAAAGCTTCGACAATTTCACCGGTTGTCAATGTGACCGGACGCGGCAGACCGGTGACCTGATCCTGTCCCTGCACTTCCATGCTGTTCTCAGTATCTTGCGGAACAGCCGCGCCAATTCGGACTTTGAGCTGTTCAGCCGTTATCTGACCGATCACCACGCCATACTTGCGGCGCACATAACTGATGATGGCTTCATCCAAATCAAGACCGCCTGAACGCAGCGTATCTGCCGAGACGATGCCATACATCGCCATGACCGCGGCTTCGGTACAACCACCGCCAAGACAGATAACCATGTTGCCCGAAGGAGAGTTGATCGGGAGGTCAATGCCAATCGCAGCCGCGAGCGGTTGTTGGATGAGAAACGCTTCGCGGCTTCCCGCTTCCATCACCGCTTCATAGACCGCGCGGCGTTCCACGCTGGTCACGCCATAAGGGACCGAGACCATCACGCGCGGACGAAAGATACGCATCGAACCGCTTACACGTTGAAGCAAATAGGACAGTAAAGTTTCAGTAATTTCGTAATCGGCAATAACGCCATTCCTGAGCGGACGGGACACTTCGATACTTTCAGGGACACGCCCCTGCATATCACGCGCCTCCTGCCCAACCGCCACCATTTTTTGGTCATTTACTTCAATGGCAACAATAGTCGGTTCTTCCAACAGCACTTTTGTACCATCGGCAAGGCGGGTGAACATGGTACCCAGATCAATGCCCAGGTCTTTAGAGAACATTGCCATGGGCTTTATTGCTCAGAATGATGCACGGGGGAGTTCCCTTTTCGGTAACGGCGGGCAACATCAAGCCGCAGGTTGGAACGGCGCAAAGCGGCTTCCATCGCGAAGTATGCATCGCCATCCATAGGTGTGCTTTTGGATAATGCATCTTCAGCGCGCTTGCGAGCGCTTTCAGCGCGCTCCACATCAATCTCTTGCACGTTTTCCGCCGCGTCTGCAAGGATGGTCACAATATCAGGTTGGACTTCTACGACGCCGCCGGCTACTGTGAATAATTCTTCCTTATCGCCATGGCGGACTTTGATCACCCCATACTTAAGGGTAGTTAACACAGGCGCGTGATGAGGCAAAACGCCGAACTCACCGTCTGTTCCCGGCAGGACGACAATATCCACGTCGCCTTGAAAGACAGCGCGATCTTGAGAAACGATTTCACAACGAATGGTCATATTTTCACATCCATGCCGTCATTGCGAGCCGTTCTTTGGCGAAGCAATCTCCTCTATTGAAGGGGGATTGCTTCGTCAGGAAGAACGCCTTCCTCGCAATGACGTAGTATTACACGCCCTTGGCGAGTTTTTCAGCTTTCTCGCGTACATCTTCAATGGTACCCGCCATCATAAAGGCTTGTTCGGGCAGGGCATCGCATTTGCCATCAAGAATTTCCCGGAAGCCGCGCACCGTTTCTTTCAAAGCCACATAACGACCGGGGATACCGGTAAAACGTTCCGCTACATAAAACGGTTGTGAGAAGAAGCGTTCAATCTTGCGCGCGCGAGATACGAGCAGTTTGTCATCTTCACTCAACTCATCAATACCAAGAATGGCGATAATATCCTGTAAGTCTTTGTAGCGTTGCAGAGAACGCTGGACTTCACGCGCAGTCCGGTAGTGTTCTTCGCCCACGATATTGGGATCAAGAATCCGTGAGGTGGAACCAAGCGGATCCACCGCCGGGTAAATGCCTTTTTCCACGATGGAACGTTCGAGGGCAATGGTCGCGTCGAGATGCGTAAAGGTCGCCACTGGCGCGGGATCGGAATAGTCATCTGCAGGCACATAAACGGCTTGCATGGATGTGATCGAGCCGGTACGCGTGGATGTAATGCGTTCTTGAAGCTCACCCATTTCAGTAGCGAGAGTCGGCTGATAGCCCACCGCAGACGGCATACGTCCGAGCAGAGCCGAAACTTCCGAACCAGACATGGAGAAGCGGAAGATGTTATCCACAAAAAGCAAAACATCCTTGCCGTGATCGCGGAAATATTCCGCCATTGAAAGCGCGGCAAGCGCCACACGCAGGCGCACGCCGGCCGGCTCGTTCATCTGACCAAAAACCATGACGGTATCTTTCATAACATTCGACTCGATCATTTCGCGATAGAGCTGTGTGCCTTCACGCGTACGCTCGCCTACGCCCGCGAAAACCGAGTTGCCTTCGTGTTCGGTCGCAACCGAGCGAATGAGTTCTACAATGATAACGGTCTTGCCAGTGCCTGCGCCGCCGAAGATGCCGGTCTTACCGCCTTTGGTAAACGGCGCGATCAAGTCAATCACCTTTACGCCGGTTTCGAACACTTCCACATGCGTGGACTGTTCCGAAAACGGCGGAGCGGGACGATGAATCGGATAATGAGTCGCGGCGGTCACCGTGCCTTTTTCATCCACAGGTTTACCAAGCACGTTGAAGATACGTCCAAGCGTAGCGGGACCAACCGGAACCATGATCGGCGCGCCGGTTGCAATCGCTGGAATGCCGCGTTGAAGTCCATCGGTTGAATCCATCGAAACGGTGCGGACCCAGCCATTCCCCAAATGCTTCTGGACTTCGAGGATCAACGCATCTTTTCCCGGACGGTCAACTGAGATCGCTTCGAAAAGCTCCGGGATTCCGTCTTCGGGGAATTCCACATCCACCACACCACCAAGAACCTGTACAACACGGCCTGTTGTTACGTTTGCCATGAATTAATTCCTCCAGTTTATTTACTAGCTAGCGCTTCCGCGCCGCCTACAATGTCTAAAATATCGTTGGTGATCGCCTGCTGGCGCACCTTGTTATAAGCCAACTGCAAAGCGCCAACCAATTCTTTGGCGTTATCTGTTGCATTGCGCATGGCTACCATGCGCGCTGCATGTTCACTAGCTTGAGATTCAAGCACAGCTTGATAGACCTGCAGAGCCGTGAAACGCGGAATGATCGCATCTAATATTTCGCGTTGATCCGGTTCATATTCATACACCGCGGCTGGACCGGTCTTTGCTTCGCCGAAATCTTGCACAAGACCCGCGCCGCTTGCAACCTCAAGCGGAAGGAGTTTTTTCATGGTGGCGATCTGGCGTCCCATGTTGACGAAGTCAGTATAGATCATGTAGACCTCGTCCACATCGCCCTTCATGAATTCATCCACAGCCATGCGTCCAATCGCAGATAGATCCGCGAATGACGGCGCGGCGGGCAAATTGCTAAAATCGGCAATTACTTGTTTGCCGCGGCGCATAAGCAGGTCGCGTCCCTTGCGTCCAACCGAGATATATTTGACGGGCAGATGATAATTCTCAAAACGTTGTGCCACATAACGGATGACGTTTGTGTTATATGCGCCAGCCAAACCGCGATCTCCCGTCAATACGATGACAAGAGAAGCCTTCGGGTTAGAGCGTTCCATCAATAACGGATGCAGGCTTTGGCGCCCGGGTTGAGCGGCGACATGAGTCAGCACTTGCCAAGCTTTGGTCGCATACGCGCGAGTCGCGCTGACCGCCTGTATCGCCTTACGGACTTTTGCCGCGCTAACCGCTTCGAGGGCGCGCGTCACCTGCGAGATATTCTTTACACTTTTGATGCGAAGCCGCATCTCACGAGCGGATGCCATAGGTTATGCCTGCCAGCCGGTGCGGAAGGCATCCAGCGCCTTCACGAGTTTTTCACGGTTTTCATCTGTGATGGTCTTTTTCTCGGTTATGTTCTTTCCAATTTCAGGATGCGATGTTTCCATATAACGAAGCATCTCAGCTTGCCATTGCGCCATTTTTTCAAGAGCGACGCTGTCGGCAAAACCATTGGTGCCTGCAAAAATCACAATCACCTGATCTGGCAATGACATCGGCGAATATTGCGGTTGCTTGAGAATTTCCTGCATACGCTGACCGCGACCAAGTTGTTGTTGTGTGGCTTTATCAAGATCGGATGCCATGAGAGCGAACGCGGCTAATTCACGATAGGCGGCCATGTCGAGGCGTAACCGACCTGCGACTTGCTTCATGGCTTTGGTCTGCGCGTCACCGCCTACACGCGAAACAGAAACGCCCACGTTCACCGCCGGTCGAATACCAGCATTGAACAGGTTGCCTTCAAGGAATATCTGTCCATCTGTAATTGAAATTACGTTCGTGGGAATATAAGCGGAAATATCGCCAAGCAAGGTTTCAATGATCGGTAATGCCGTGAGCGAACCACCCGTGCCTTTGACTTTGACGACCTTGAAATTTTGATTGTCCTTCATCTGCTTGAGAGCTTCTGCGGCTTCATCTTTTGAGATCGGACCGGTATAAACTTTTCCATCCACGCCGTCTTTTTCAGAAGCCAAAACTTCTTTGAAATCATTCTTCACAACGACATATTTATTGGCGAGACGCGCGGCGCGTTCAAGCAAACGAGAGTGGAGATAGAACACATCGCCGGGATAGGCTTCTCGTCCGGGAGGACGGCGCAAGAGCAAGGAAACTTGACGATACGCCCAGGCATGTTTTGACAGATCATCGAAGATGACCAACGCGTCGCGTCCGGATTCCATAAACTCTTCACCAATAGCGGTACCGGCATACGGCGCAATGTATTGCAAGGCGGCTGATTCATCGGCAGAAGCAAGCACAATAATGGTATGTTCCATCGCGCCGTTTTTCTCAAGGATGCCAAGCGTACGAGCGACAGCGGCTTTTTTCTGTCCAATCGCCACATAGATACAAACCAGGTCCTTGCCTTTTTGATTAATGATCGTATCAATCGCGATGGCAGTCTTACCAGTCTGGCGGTCGCCAATGATGAGTTCACGCTGACCGCGACCTACCGGGATCATCGCGTCAATGGATTTGATGCCTGTTTGAACGGGCGTATCCACATCCTGACGATAGACTACGCCCGGACCAATGCGTTCAATCGGGCGGAAACTTGTCGTAGCGATTGGTCCCTTGGCGTCAATCGGCTCACCCAGCGCGTTGACCACACGTCCGATCAATGCATCGCCGACAGGCACAGAAGAAATACGCTTCGTGGCTCGTACGGTCATACCTTCGGTAATACCGGCATAATCGCCCATCACGATGACACCGACGCTGTCTTTTTCAAGGTTAAACGCAGTGCCCATCACTCCATTGGAAAATTGCACAAGTTCCTGTGCCTGCACATTCGCCAACCCTTGCACACGGGCAATCCCATCGCCGGCTTCAAGCACAATTCCTATATCGCTGATGCCAATTTCAGGAGTAAAGCCCTCTATTTGTTTCTGCAAATCGCTGGTGATTTGCTTGATCAAATCCGTCATTTCGCCTCCACAACAATTTTTTCTGGATTCAGGCCAGAGGTCCGGCTCTGATTCGTATCTTACGTACAATAACCCGGATAAGCTTATCCGGGTTATATGTTTATTTTTCGCGCGTACCCTGTCACAAAATTAATCGTTTTTGCCTTGGTGAGCAAGGGTACAAGCGACCCAATAATACCTGAAAGGACAAGGCTTGTCCAGTTACAAACCAGGGCGTTAGTCCAAATTTTTATCTTGACCTTCTCACCCATCGCCATTATGATGAATATTGTCGGAAACCCATTTAATGACCATTTCTTGAATGAGGCGAAGCATGGAAGATAAGCTGACTTCTGAAGAAAAGCAAACCCTGCTTGGTATTGCGCGTCAATCAATCGAATTTGCTGTTAAAGGCGAACGAAACCAAAAACTGGATTCAGCCTTACTGACGCCGCGACTCAAAGAACAAGGCGCGTCATTCGTGACCCTAACCGTGCGCGGCGAACTACGCGGCTGTATCGGCGCTCTTGAGCCTTACCAATCCCTGGCTGACGATGTACGCGAACATGCCATTGCCGCCGCGTTACATGATCCGCGCTTCCCATCTGTAGTACCCAATGAATTAAACGGAATCAGCATCGAAGTCTCGCGGTTGAGCGTGCCTTATCCGCTTGAATATTCCACATCCGAAGACTTGATCCAAAAACTGCGTCCGCATATAGACGGTGTCATTCTGCGCGATGGAACGCGCCGCGCTACGTTTCTGCCGCAAGTGTGGGAAAAGATTCCAGACCCGGCAAAGTTCCTGGATAACCTGTGCTACAAAATGGGCGCCGCGCCTGACGCGTGGAAACATAAGCATCTGGATGTGTTAATCTATCAAGTGGAGGAATTTCACGAGTAATTCTTTAGAATCTGTAAGGTCTTTCACTTGCCGCGCCTTTAACCCTGTAATACAATCAGAGCATGGCTGAAGATACTATATTCCAGGACGCGGTCGAAGCCCTGCGGTTGGGAGATAAACCGCGCGCAAAAGAACTGCTTACGCGCTTGCTCAAAACGGATCAGGGAAACAGCGTCTACTGGCTGTGGATGAGCGCCGCGGTGGATAACACCAAAGAACGCGTCTATTGCCTGCAAACCGCGTTCAAACTGGATCCTGAAAATACCACCGCGAAACGCGGCTTGGTCTTGCACGGAGCCTTGCCACCGGATACATCCATTCAGCCGTTTCCATTAAATCATCCCCGCGCCTGGGAGGATAAAATGCTCCTCGCCAGCGAAAAGCCTCAACCAACCGGCGTAATGGCAATTGCATCAAATCCGGCTGCGCGGCTGGCGGGTTTAGGTATCATTGGTATTCTGATAGTCGGGTTAGCTTATTACGGGATGACTCTGCCTCAGCGTTCTACAGTTGTCATGCAAAAAACAAATACCCCAGGGCCGTCTCCAACCTATACATTCACTCCCACTTTGATTGGCGCAGTGGGCGCGCCGCCTACCGCGACACCTTCAGGCGCGGCTCCATTGTGGATGCGCCTGTCAGCCACATACACTCCCACAGCTTTATATGTCAACACACCGCGCCAACCGCAATCTAATGACCAATATAACGCCGCACAAGATGATTTGGAAAAAGGCAACTTTGATAGATATATTGCCAATATGCGCGATATCGCCCGTCTCGAAGGAAATCCGCCGGATATTTATTATTACATTGCCGAGGCATACCGCCAAAAGGGCGATTTCCGTAATGCGCTCGATATGTATAATGAAGCTCTCAAAGTTAACGAGTCATTTGGACCGGCTTATCTTGGTCTGGCGCGCGCGCGTTTAATGCAAGATCCAAACGCCGATGTAACCGCTCTTTTTGATCTTGCTTTGCAACATGATCCCCTCTTTGGTGAAATTTACCTTGAGCGGGCAAATTATTATTTCTTTCATAAAGACACAAAATCCGCTCTCAAGGACCTGGATAAAGCCAATGAACTGATGCCGGGTTCGTCCATGGTGCAATTAGCTTATGCCCAGATTTATCTATCTTTGGGAGATAATAAAAGAGCCCTCGAATACGCGCAAAAGACCAATGAATTGGATATCACGATCCTGCCAGTTTATTTAATCCTGGGCGAGACCTATCTTTCACAAGAGCAATATACAAAAGCGCAAGAGGCGCTGCTAACGTATACGCTTTATGAAACAAAAGACGCCAAGGCGCTTGCCTTTCTTGGAGAAACCTATTATAAAACTGGCGATTACAAAAAAGCTTTGGATACCCTCGATATCGCGCTGGCATTGGATGGACGCTTAAAGCGGGCAAATTACTATCGCGGCTTGTCCTTGATCGAATTGGGCAACATGGCTGGCGCTGAGCCGGACCTCGTAAAAGCCTATGAGCAATATCCCGATTCTTTTGAATTAGGTATTGCCTTAACGCGCGTTTACTATGCCAACGAAAAATTTGGAAGCGCTTATTTACAAATAACGGCTGTCAATTCTTTGGATGAGACTCCGCAAGAGCAAGCCCTGATTTATTACTGGAGCGCGTTGATCCAGGAAAAACGCGGTCAACCGCGCGACGCTCTCCAGGAATGGCGCGCTTTGCTCGCCTTGTCTGCAAGTGTGATGACACCTGAAATGCGCAAGGAAGCGCAACAACATATCAGTAATCTGGTGACTCCCACCGCAACGCTAAGAGCGAGTCAACGTACGGCGACCGCTATCGCCACCGCGAAGACTGCCACACCCAATCCAAAAATAAGCAAAACTCCCGCGCCGCCGACAGGGACAGCGCTTCCAAAAACATCAACGCCAAAGGTCACTGTTACGCCGACGCCAAAAACTACCGTTACGCCCACGCTCACTGCAAAACCTTAAGACAAGCCCCCGACTTTTTTTAGCCGGGGGCTTTGTTTATTATTTTCCGTATTTTGCCCTGCACTCATTGCATGGACATAATGCCCGCAAATAATGCCAGTTGAAGATACCATAATCGTGACCATCTTCCCACACAATCGTCAACGCGTATGAACCAACCGCCACGACGTTGCTAATCCGCGTAGATGGGGAATCATCCATGATTTTGGCGAAGACATTCGCATCCGGCTCAGACTTCATGTTTTCATGTCCGCCGCGGCATGAGGCGCAGGGACAAGCCGCGCGCAATAATCCAAACGGATAGACGCTGATATGATCATCGTTCCAGTTGACAGTAAATTCACGGGCTGTTTTATTGGCGGTAATGCCATTTGGTTTTTCGTTCATTTAATGACCTCAATTTTGCAAGTGACTGTCACCTGCCATTTATGGATTAGGAACAACCGTTAAAAAATTGGATGCCGCCCAACCGGTACGCGTCGTGTCATAGGGCGCAGCTATATACCACCATGTATATCCATCTGCTTGTTGCGGACCGTCTTGCACTACAAAGACTTCCGCATCAAAGGCAAGGAAGAGCGGCTCGCCATTGATACTCGGCGCCGAGCGGATTCTGAGTCCGTCGCCTTCTGTGCCGCTGATCTGTACATATCCGCCAATGCCAATCGTGTCTGGCGCAAGCGTGGGCGTCCCGAAAAGCAAAGGGTCAGGTGTGAACGTGGGCGTGACGTTGGGGGTAATGGTCGGGGCGGGAAGCATGGTCAAATACGCGGGAACAAATCCTACGTCCGCGCCGACGCGGGGGCTTGTCCATCCAATAACAATTAGCGTAATGACAGTCAAAAGCGCGGCGATGAAGATCGCGCCGAGGATTGTCCAACGATTAATGTAATAGGGAAAATTTTGATTCATCTTTTTATGATTATCAGGAGGAATGATTTTGTAACAGATGTAAAGCATGACGCGGTATCAATACTTTCAACGCGCACGGCTTCACGATGATTTCAACTTTCTGCGCACTCGGCGCGGGATCGCCGTCAAAGTGAACCATGAAAGGGACATCGGCTTCCACGCGCAAAGTCCGAAAAGGGATGCGCCGCGCCGCGTCCGATTCCAAATGGCGTCCCTGCCATAAGTCATACGCGTGGCGCACCGCGTCGCCAAGATTTTTTCCAGCCAACAGCCAGAAATCCATCAAGCCATCGTCTATAAACGCGTCGGGCGAAAGGTTGCTCAAGCCGCCCATGTAATGACGAATGTTATTGGCGACGCCGATAATATATTGACCTTCCACTTCTTCACCGTCAGCCCAAATTCGCAGGCGCAAGCCTTCCCATTGACTGGCTTTCCATAAAGTTACTGCGGTGTATTCAGGCATGGCAAAAAATTTTTCAAGCCGAATACGCGTCCCAAGCGCATTGACTGCCATCGCGTCCAACCCCATGCCAGCCCACATTAGAAAAGGCAGGTTGTTGCATAAGCCCATGTCAATTTTACAGATTGGCGAATCCACAAGCAGTAACGCGTTCTCGCGCAGCGCGCTCGAATGCGCCCACGAAAAAACCGGAAGTTCCAATTCCTTGCCCCAAACATTTTGAGTGCCGGCAGGTAGGACGCCCAATGCCGTTTCGGAATCGATCAGTCCGCTTGCGACTTGGCTGATCGTGCCATCTCCGCCGATTGCGAAGACCGCTTCAAACCGACCGGCGGCTTGTTTCGCCAATTCGACGGCATGTTCGCCGCTGTGAGTCGCCGCCGCTTCCGCGCGCCAACCGACATTCGCCAGCGCGCGCACCAAGCCTTTTATGAAGGGACGCGCAGAAAATCGCCCGGCAGTTGGGTTATAGATGATAAGTGATTCGCGCATGAGTAAGATTATACCTGACCCTGCATGATATAATCTGCTCGCAAACATGAAAGAAGGCGCGCTTCTCAACAAACGCTATCAATTACTTGATCGGCTCGGCTCCGGCGGCATGGCTGGTGTGTTTCGCGCGCGCGATTTAATGCTTGATCGTTACGTCGCGGTGAAACTTCTGCGCGAAGATTATTCAAACAATGCGGCGTTTCAGGAAAGTTTCCGCCAGGAGGCGCGTGCCGCGGCGAATCTTTCTCATCCGAATATTGTCACAGTCCATGATTTTGGCGTGGATGAAAATGGCATTGTGTACATCATCATGGAACTTGTTCCAGGCAAGGATATGAAGAGTCTCCTGCGCCAGCGCGGACGTTTTACAGTGCAAGAAGGTATTCCACTGATTATTCAAGCCTGCGCGGGAATCGGTTACGCTCACCGCGCCGGTCTGGTGCATTGCGACATCAAGCCGCATAACCTGCTCGTGACGCCAGATCAAAGACTCAAGGTGACAGATTTCGGTATTGCGCGCGCGCTGGCTACCATCACACCCGGCGAAAAATCGGATGTGGTTTGGGGTTCGCCGCAATATTTTTCGCCTGAGCAAGCCGCGGGCGAAGCGCCATCTCCGGCATCCGATGTTTATTCACTGGGTGTGGTGATGTATGAAATGTTCAGCGGTACGCCGCCGTTCGCCGCGTCCACTCCAGCCGAGATGGCGCGACAGCATCTTGAAGCCAAACCGATTCCCATCAACGAATATGTGCCTGATGTGCCAATCGCTTTGGAAGAGATCATTATGAAGGTGCTTGCCAAGGAACCGTCTGCGCGCTATCGTACCGCCGATCAACTTGGACGCGTTCTACTTAAATTCGGCATGAAGCGCGATGAACCGGTCGCGCCCGCGCTGAATCTGACTCCCGAAGTCGCTACGCGATTTGAGGCGCGCCCAACGCCTGTACGTCCGCGTCCACAACCTCAACCGGTCCGTTATGCAGAACCGGAACCGGAGCTGGAATTGGAATCCACAACTCCTGAAATTGACTGGACGCTGGTCGGCTTGGGACTTGGCGCTTTGATCGCGGTCGGCGGATTAATTCCTTTTTGGATGTATATTTGGTTTCTCTACAATCCCCCAATTCGATGAAATATATTATTGCTCCATCCATTATTGCCGCTGACCACTTGCGCCTGAAAGAAGAGATCGCGGTCTGTAAAGCCGCCGGCGCTGAATGGCTGCATGTGGATGTAATGGACGGTCATTACGTTCCTAATATTACAATAGGACCGTTCCTTGTCGAAAGTTATAAACGCGCCACAGATGTTCCTCTTGATGTGCATTTGATGATCGAACAGCCGGAACGCTATCTTGATGCTTTTGCCAAAGCAGGCGCATCTGTTTTAACCGTTCACATTGAAGCTTGTCCGCATATATATCGAACCATGCAAAAAATCAAAGCGCTTGGCTGTAAAGCAGGTATTACGCTGAACCCCGGCACGCCCGTTTCAATAATCGAGCCAGTATTACATTTGGCGGACCTGGTCTTGGTAATGAGCGTTAATCCCGGTTTTTCAGGTCAGGTTTTAATCCCAGAAATGGTTATGAAAGTGGAAGTTGTCCGCAAAAAATTGGACGAGATCAAATCTTCCGCGTATCTCGAAGTGGACGGCGGTATTTCTACTGAGACCCTGCCTAGAATGAAGGACGCCGGCGCTAATGTTTTTGTGGCTGGCAACGCGATATTCAAATATCCGCAGGGAACTGAAGCCGGAATCAAGGCTTTGCGCGAGCGCCTTTAAACAAAAACCGCGGCTTACGCCGCGATCTTTGCAACAAAAATGAATAGAGAAAATTAAGTCGTTGATTTAGCCAACGTCTTAATACACTTGGTGCATAGAGTCTTCTTCACCAAACGTCCTTGTTCCATTACCGTCACTTGTTGCAGGTTCGCCTTGAACTTGCGGTTGGTGGTACGCAAAGAGAATGAACGACTATGACCAAAATTGGTGGTCTTGCCACAGGTGTTACACTTAGCCATTATAGATCCTTTCCTTACAATGATTCCTGATTTCAATGCCAGTTGCCCGCTTTGCAGGCAGGGCATTTTACCATACATCGCAACCTTCTTCAAGATAAACTGTTAATAATATAAACACAAGAGGATAAAACCATGGGCGAAGAAACAACAATTTTAGGCGGGGTTCATATTTCCCCAACCGCAGTAGCGACCATTGCCTACCACGCGACGCTTGAATCATACGGCGTAGTCGGGCTGGCTCCCAAGAATCTGGCAGACGGCATCGTACACAGCATTACGCGCGAACCAATGCGCGGCGTATCTGTCCGCTACAATGGCGAAGACATTGATATTGAGATTAACATCGTCATCGAATATGGCACGCGCGTCAGCTCGGTAGCCGAGAGCGTGGTCAACACTGTCCGCTTTCATGTGGAAAAGGCGCTGGGATTACGCGTCAACAGTGTCAGCGTTCACGTGGCGGGATTGCGCGTCAGCAATATAGATTAGGAGACGATGGTTATGGCTGAATTTAATGCTCGCCTCGAAAAATTACGTAAAAGACCATTTGACGGTCAGGCTGTGAAGCGGCTTGTCGAAGCCGGACTCATCTGGCTTCGCACCAATCAGCAAATAGTCAACGCGCTGAACGTCTTCCCTGTGCCGGATGGAGATACCGGCACAAACATGCTGCTCACGATGACATCCGCTTATAACGAGATAAAAGATTCGGGTGAGAAACATGCCGGGAAAATGGCGGCGCTGGTCGCCAAAGGCGCGTTGATGGGCGCGCGCGGCAATTCAGGTGTGATCCTTTCGCAACTGTGGCGCGGCTTCTCACGAGGAATTCAGGATAATGAAATAATTGACGGACCCGCGCTGGCAAAGGGATTTTTGGAGGCGCGCGATACCGCTTATAAAGGCGTGGTCAAGCCCGTGGAAGGAACGATATTAACTGTCGCCAAGGAATTGGCTCTAGCCGCGGAAGCAGGCTTAGGGTCCACACAGGACGCGTTTGAAATTTTGAAGATCGCGGTCGACGCGGCGGATGTGGCAGTCCAGAATACGCCCGAACTATTGCCTGTCCTCAAACAAGCCGGTGTGGTTGATTCTGGCGGCAAGGGTCTATTCTTTGTTTTGGAGGGCATGTTGCGCTATATCTATGGCGAATCACTTGAGACGCCGGTTGCCAGTGTGCAGGCTTTATCTGCGATGAATCTCGAAAACGCCATGCAGGAAGTGGAAGAGGGACAGGACTTTGAAGTGGTGGTTGACTTTTTCCCAAGCGGAGAATTCGAACTGCAAAAATTTTATGGCAGACTTGAAGAGATGGGTACATCCATTCAAGTGGGCGAAGGCGATGGCATGTACCGTATGCATATTCATGTGCCGCTTGACAAACGCTATGAGCCGATTGATTACATCATGGGCATTGGCACAATCACAAAAGTGGCAATGGAAAACCTGCTGGCGCAGATGGATGAGATCAACGCCACTTCCAAGAGTTCAAAACTGGAGCTTGTGAACGTTGAGCCGGGACAGATCGCGGTTGTGGTTGTTTCGCCGGGACCAGGCTTGAGCCGCATCTTTGCGAGTTTGGGCGCGGCGGCTATTGTCGGCGGCGGACAGACCATGAATCCCTCGACGCAAGAAATTCTGGCGGCATTTGAAAACCTGCCGACCGATAACATCATTATTCTGCCCAACAATAAAAATATTGTCATGGCGGCGAATCAAGCCAAAGAGGTGACCGTAAAAAACGTGGCGGTGGTGCCGAGCAAAACCATCCCACAAGGACTGACTGCCATGCTGTCACTCGATCCGCATGGCAATGTATCCGCGATAGCGGAGAAGATGATAAAGTCAATTTCATCTGTCATCACAGGCGAAATTACGGTTGCGACGCGCTCGGTTGAAATTGACGGCGTAAAGGTAAAGGAAGGTCAGGTCATTGCGCTGTTGGACGGCAAGTTGATCGCATCGGCAAAAACTGTCGAGAAGGGCGTGCTTGATTTTCTTAAGAAAGCCAAAGCCGAAGAGCATGAACTCGTTACGCTTTATTATGGCGAAGAGATGAAGCATACCGAAGCCAATCAGATAGCGGATGTGGTGCGCGAAAAATATCCCGCGCTTGAGATCGAAGTGCAGGACGGCGGACAACCACATTATCAATTCATCATTTCGCTGGAATAAAATTGTGATCATTATCCCCCAATTTGAACACAGTTTTTGAGAGTCGTTACTTTATGGAGTCTAATTTCCGTTTTAGGAAATCAGCCAGGTATTTATTCCCCTGGACATTCAGGTGTCCATCTATAACAAAATAAGATTCATGCCAGTCTACTGAACCGTCTTTAAACAGTTCAAACGCGTCGATCTGATCTTCAACTGGAATACCGTAACGGACAAGTATCTCCGACATGCGGCGGGTCGGAAGATCTCCCTGCAAGATATGTCCAAAATGCAGAAGCGGAGGGCGCCTGCCATCCACATCAAGCGCCAAACGCGACTTTGACGGAATGAAGACAGGTATTAATTGTATATTACGTTCCTTAGCCAGGCGCGTAATTTTTTTAACCGCTTTTTCAAATTCCCAATATGCCATCTTCATTGATGTATCCTGTTCGTCATAAAGAGCATATTCCAGGGTATAAAAATCAAACCGATTTACGCCCCAGCCGGTTGCCGTTAAAATTACTGAAGACAGGTTTGTTTGATTATAGAAATCAACTACTTGAGAAAGGAATGGGTGGGCATTTTCATCGAATCTGACGCGGGCGCGCCAACCGCCATCCGAGAGGGAAATGAGGTGCCACGGATAAATCGTCCAAATCACCTGCCGCGGCTTGACGACATCCACGATTTGTTTAAAGGCTTCTGCATGTGTGGGGAATGAAATTCCCCACAACCCGGCATCATACGCGCCGAGACGACCGGCAAAACTTTGCGCCGGCTCCACTCCGAATCCGAACGCGAAACTATCGCCAAGTACCAGCAACGACTGCGGCTTTACATCTGATTTGGCATAGCCCAAATAGCCGTTGGCGTCGAAGTTATAAGTAACCTGAAATTCACTGGTACATAACGTATGAGTGGAATTGGGAGGATAAGCCGCATGGACATCAGCATAGTCATGCGCGTCTGTCGCTTCCTGTGTGAACTGCTGGCAGTTCTCAGGAATGACCGGTTTGGGAGGAATGTTGAAGACGCGTAAAGCAACCTCCAGCGCCGCCAATGAAAGAACTGTGCTGATCACCAGCAGAAGAAGTTGAGGAAGAATATTCTTAAGTTTCTGTATGAACATCTGTAGTTGCTTTAGAATAGTGTGTAAATTAACGGTCCAAGACCTGTTGCTGTGCCGAGCGCTATTAAGAACCCAAATAACAACAGGACCACGATAATAGGGATAAGCCACCATAACCTTCGACGCCAAAGAAATGCAAAGAGGTCGCTTACAACGCCCGAGTTAAGAGTCAGCTTATGCCAAAAATTTTTCATCCCGATTTCCTTTCATTATGAAACGCTGGGCTTACATACGACATAATGACCCATTACAAGCATGTCAATGTCGCTTTTTGAGAATGTGTTAAAAGCGTTGGCTGGCGACGCGACAATGGGCTCGCCGCGCAAGTTGAAACTGGTATTCAGCACCACCGGAACGCCTGTCTTTTCGCCAAAACGCTCGATCAATTGATAATATAAAGGATTGAATTCCCTGCGAATGGTTTGCGGACGCGCGGTCCCGTTGACGTGGGTCACCGCCGGAATATTTGATTGCTGATTCTCCAGCACATCAGAAACGAGAAGCATAAAACGCGCGGGATAACAAGCGGATGGGTTGGGCAGGGCAAAAAAATCGCTGGCGCGTTCTTCCAGGACCGCCGGCGCGAATGGGCGAAAAGGCTCGCGGAACTTGATCTTGGTGTTAACTATTTCCTTCATTTCGGGGCGCCGCGGGTCAGCCAGAATAGACCGGTTTCCTAAAGCACGCGGTCCCCATTCGAATTTACCCTGGAACCATCCTACAACTTGACCGTTCATAAGCGTACCGACTGTCTTTTCGATCAACTGCTCTTCATTGGGAATATACTCATATTTAATGCTGTTTTGTTCAAGGAAATCCCTGACCTGATCCGGCGAATAACTTTGTCCCCAATAGCAATGTTCCTGTACAAATTTTCGCGGTTTGCCCAGCATGACATGATACGCATAAAGCGCGGCGCCCAAAGCGCCTCCTGAGTCGCCGGATGCAGGTTGAATATATACCTCTTCAAACGGCGTTTCTTTAACAATCCGTCCGTTGGCGACCGAATTCAACGCGACGCCTCCAGCCATGCACAGGCGTTTTGACCCGGTCACCTCGTGCGCATGACGCGCCATGGACAATAGAATATCTTCAGTCACGCGTTGGATGCTGGCGGCGATGTCGGCATAATATTGGTTGCGTTGAGCCTGTTCGTTGTTGAGAGTTGGATGTGTCTTTGGCGTAAAAAAATCAGATTCATGCCGGCGCGGCGCGCCAAATAAATCCAGGAACTTTTGGTTATATGTATGCTCGACTGAATGATAGAAGGAAAAATAATCCATCTTCAATCGGAAAGAGCCATCTGCCGCAACTTCGACGAGTTTCATTACTTCATCAACAAAGCAGGGTTCGCCATAAGGAGCCATGCCCATCACTTTATATTCGCCATCGTTGACTTCAAATCCCAAAAATGCCGTAAAAGCTGAATAGAGCAATCCCAGCGAATGTGGAAAACGAAGCTCGCTCAACAGATCCAGTTTGTTCACGCCTTGCCCATTCCAGTTTGCAGAAGCCTGCCCAATCGCGGCTGTGGTCCATTCTCCCACGCCGTCCACCGTCATGAGCGCGGCTTCGGGAAAAGGAGACGCGAAAAATGCGCTGGCGGCATGTGTCATGTGATGTTCCACAAACAGGAGTTTGCTGGCGGGCAGATGCAACTGTTCCAGAATTTCACTCTTGATCCACAATTTGTCCTTAAACCAAACCAGCATTGATTCGTTGAACATCCTGGATGATGTGGGAAAACTGCCCAGCGCGGTGAGCAGCACGCGCTCGAACTTAAGCATGGGTTCTTCATAGAAAACAACATAGTCCAGATCATTGGTTTTGATCCCAGCCTGATTTAGACAAAACTCAATCGCTTTGGATGGAAAACCGGAGTCATGCTTTTTGCGGGTGAAACGCTCTTCTTCCGCCGCCGCAACCAGTTGACCGTCATCCAGCAGAGCCGCGGCTGAATCATGGTAATAACATGATATTCCCAAAATATACATTGACTATTCCCTGCCTGGATGATTGGATTTTGAAGATGAACTTGAGTACACATGCCAATAGGTTGGCGCAGGTTTGGGTCGAAAACCCAGCGGATCAACCCGCAGGCGCGTCCAGAGTCCAAAGGGCGCCAGGATCGTGAAATACAACAAGGTCAGTTGTAATTTCGCAATCAGGTTGCCGAGGGAATGGTTGAACTTTTTCCACGACTCCCAGAATTTTTTGACTGATGATTTTTCGGAATTGGTATCCTTGGATGATGCCATAAAAATTTAAATCTCCTGTTTATGAATTAAGGTTACTACTCAGCCATCTCCAAAAAATAATATCACTGCGAAGCGCTTCGCGCGAAGCAGTCTCTTGTTGCAAGGGGGATTGCTTCGTCGGGAAGAACATCCTCCTCGCAATGACATGGGTGAGCAGTTACGAATTAAGTGTAAAACCAGCGCGACAGGTTATATCACACCCCACGATTTTAAACCATCAAGCGCTTTAATACCACCCCACAGCGATTTGTTCAGCGCCTCCCGGCATGAAAAACTTTATCTGCGAATGAATAAAAGCCATATTGAGAGATTGTTTAATAAGTCTGTTTTTTTGACCACAAAGGCACGAAAGCTCAAAGACTCAAAGGGAAAATTTTGTGGCTTTGTGTCTTGGTGACTTAGTGGCAAAGTTTTCAAACAGTCTCTGAAAATTGTCGGAAAATTAATGTTATGATCGAAAATATAATGGCTATCACACCTTACTTCCAATGGAGCAATTATGCACTCTCGACGCGCGTTGTTATATATGCCCGGCGATGACCGCCGCAAAATAGAAAAAGCGATTACCCTCGGCGTGGATTCCATTTGCATGGACATGGAAGACGGCACAGCCGTCAACAGGAAAGCCGAAGCGCGGGTTACCATTGCGAAGGCTTTACAGGAATTGGATTTTGGCGCGAGCGAAAAACTTGCGCGTATTAATTCAGTCGGTTCGGGCTGGGAAAAAGACGACATCGAATCAGTCCTGCCTTATCGTCCCGATGGAATCGTGATTCCCAAACTGGAAGAGCTGGGACAAATCCAGTGGGCGCATGAAATCATCGAAGCCGCGGAACTCAAGAATGGCTGGGCTGTCAATTCGATCCGCATGTTGGTGGGCGTGGAAACGGCAAAGGGAATTTTGAACCTGAAAGAGATCGCGTCGCATCCGCGTTTGGATGGGGTCATTTTCGGCGGGGAGGATTTCGCCGCCAGCGTTGGCGCGACTCGCTCGAAAGACGCGGTCGAGTTATTGTACGCGCGCCAGGCTGTGGTCACCGCGTGCGCGGCATTTGGACTCCAGCCGATTGATATTGTCACGATTGACTTCAAAGACATCGGAGCGTTATGCACGGAATCCGAATTCGGCGCGCGGCTGGGATTCGCGGGCAAGCAGATCATTCATCCCGCGCAGGTGGAGCCGGTGCAAACGGCATTTACGCCAAACGATGAAGTCATCGCGTATGCCAGGCGTGTGGTGGAGATGTTTGAGGCAAGTCAAAAAGCGGGCAAGGGCGCGTATGCTTTGGACGGTAAGATGATAGATATGCCTTTGGTGAAGAACGCGCAGAAGGTTTTGGATAGAGCCAAAGCGGCGCACAGACTGTAGACGGTAGACCACAGACGATAGACCATGTTTTGTTGTCTATCGTCCATTGTTTATTATCAGTCAGTCACAAAACGAAGCAGGACGACCCGTGATGGATCGCCCTGCTTCGTTTTAATTTAACGTGGGTAGTGGATAAGCCAAAATCACAGTCAGTTACCCTCCCGAAGAACATCGGGACGATGTGAGAGAGCGGTTTTCAGCGTCGAAAATGGCTTGGCAGAGGCGCTTCTGGGCAAAAAACGCCCCCAGCATGACACATCCCCGTTATTTTACCATTCCTACCTGTAACTCTGTGACTCCTACCTGTAACTCTGTGACTCCTACCTGTTACTCTGCGACTCCTACTCGTTACTCTGCGACTCCTACCCGTTACTCTGCGACTCCTACGTGTAACTCTGTGACTCCTACCTGTAACTCTGCAACCCCTACCTGTAACTCTGCGACCCCTACGTGTAACTCTACGACTCCTACCTGTAACTCTGCGATTCCTACCCGTTACTTTGTGACTCCTACCAGTCGGTCTGCGACTCCTTCCAGTTGGTTTGCGGTTCCTTCAAGTCGGTCTGCGACTCCTTCCAGTCGGTTTGCGGTTCCTTCAAGTCGGTCTGCGACTCCTTCAAGTCGGTCTACGAGTCCTTCCAGTTGCTCTGCGATTCCTTCCTGTTGCTCTGCGATTCCTACGAGTGCGCATGGGGATAGGGGACGCGAGGGAGCGAGGGAATCCGCACGGGGATAATTCCGCCGCGCTAGTTTAGGAGTCGAGGGGGGATTTGACGGCGAGTCCGCCGCGTTGGAGGACGTGGGTATAGATCATGGTGGTTTTGACATCCTTGTGTCCCAATAATTCCTGGATGGTGCGGATGTCGTAGTTGTTTTGTAAAAGATGGGTGGCGAAACTGTGGCGAAGGGTGTGTGGGGTAACGTGTTTATTTATGTCGGCGCGGCGGGCGGATTCCTTGATGGATTTTTGTACAATCGATTCGTGGATATGATGGCGGCGTACCCCACCCCGACCCTCCCCAAATTCAAGAGCAGAATTTGGAGAGGGAGAATGCGGGTCTTTGGAAAGTTCGGGGGCAGGGAAAAGGTATTGCCAGATCCAGTCTTTGTTCGCATTTTTATATTTGCGTTCGAGGGCATAAGGCAGGTAGACCGAGCCGTACCCATCAGCCAAATCTTTTTCGTGAAGGGATTTTACGTATCGTAAGTGAAGTTGGATGGGTTGAATAAGCGAATCGGGGAGGATGGTGAATCGGTCGTTTTCGCCTTTTCCATCCCGCACAATGATTTGATGATTGTCGAAGTCAATATCTTTGACGCGCAGGCGCATACATTCCATGACGCGCAATCCGCCGCCGTACATAACTTGGGCGATGAGTTTGTTTGTGCCGGTGAGGTTGGCGATGAGTCGTTTGACTTCGTCTTTCGAGAGGACTGTGGGAATAGACTTGGAGCGTTGGGGGCGAAGGGCGGCAAGTTGGAGTTCGTCGAGTTCGATGTGGAGGATGTGACGATAGAGGAAGATGATGGCGCTGAATGCTTGATTCTGTGTGGAGGCGGCGACTTGCTGTTTGGTGGCGAGGTGGGTAAGGTATTGTCCGATTTCGGGTATGCCCATTTCTTTAGGATGACGTTTGCCGTGGAAGATGATGTAGTTTTTGACCCAGATGGTGTAGGTGTCTTCGGTACGCGGGGAGTAGTGTTTGATGCG
>Ga0315268_10000232_pt1 | contig 65472 bp, 66 predicted proteins | sample C1_top_MG_FD_204535 | JGI IMG/M metagenome (GOLD analysis project Ga0315268, IMG submission 204535) | Sediment microbial communities from Yellowstone Lake, YNP, Wyoming, USA - C1_top | ecosystem: Environmental > Aquatic > Freshwater > Lake > Sediment | place: USA: Wyoming | collected 2017-08-01 | reverse complement strand
GCGAATTAATCCCCCACCACTTTTTGAAAAAATACTTTTTTTAAAATTAAACGGTAACGCCCACCACCACCAATATCTATGAATCCATTGCGTATACAAAAAGTGGTGGGGGATAAGTTCGGACTTACAACTTATGTCGTTTAGCCGCTTATGCGATAGCTCCATAAGTTGTGTCCTCATTTATTCTTTTAAACCCATCAATCCCCCTACCGTAGCTTTAATCACATTAATGGGATTGTTGGATTTTAATGATTTAGTTAAGATATCCTTGATACCGCAGGCCTCACATATCGCCCTGACCGGACCCGAAGCAATAATACCCGTGCCTTCGGATGCGGGTTTAAGAAGAACTTTCGCACCGCCGTATTTGCTTACAATCTCATGGGCTATGGTATTTCCGTCTACATGCACGCGCAGAAGGCTCCGCTTAGCCTGATTTAAACCTTTACGGATAGCATCCGCAACTTCATTTGCCTTGCCTAAAGCAAAACCCACGCGGCCTTTCCTGTCTCCTACCACTACCAAAGCGCTGAAAGACATTTTTTTGCCGCCTTTTGTCACTTTTGTCACCCGGTTGATCGTAACTATCTTCTCGATTAACTCAGGTTGCTGCCCGATATTTAATTCTCTCATCATTAGAACCTCATTTGTGCAATTAAAAGACGAGACCGCCTTTTCTTGCTGCTTCGGCAAATGCCTTAACCCTGCCGTGATATAAATAACCGGCCCGGTCAAAAACAACGCGGGTAATACCTTTTTCCTTCGCCTTACGCGCAAAAACCTCTCCGAAGAACTGCGCTGCCTTAATGTTTCCGCCGTAAGTAAATTTCTGCTTTATTTCCTTATCCGAAGTCGTTAAGGAAAATAAAGTTTTATTTTTTGAATCATCTATGACCTGCGCAATGATATTTCTTAAACCCCGGTATACGGCTAAACGCGGCTTATCACCGGTACCGGAGAGACGCGTACGTATACTGCGGTGCCTCCTGGACCTTAACTCTCTTTTTTTATTTTTCATCTTACTTGGTCGCGGTCTGCGCTGCCTTACCCACTTTTTTCTTCACATATTCACCCTGAAAACGGATGCCCTTGCCTTTGTAAGGCTCAGGGGGGCATATTGCGCGTATTTCCGAAGCCACTTCTCCCACCTTTTCCTTATCAATCCCAAACACAACAATCTGTGTCGGTTTAGGGGTAGTTATCTTTATGCCTTCTGGGATGGGAAAAATAACCGGATGAGAAAAACCCAGCTGCAGATTTAGATTAGCAGCCTGGATTACTGCCTTATAGCCTACACCGATGATTTCCATTTCTTTGACGTAGCCTTCGGTGACACCTTTAATCATATTAAAAATTAATGCCCGGATTAAACCCTGGAGAGCCTTATCCCGGGCCGCATCAGACATGCGTTTTACAAAAACCTGATTGTCTTTTATCTCCAGGCTTATCCGCTCAGGCAGTGCACGGTTAAGTCCTCCCTTACCGCCCTCCACAAAGACACTGCCGTCTTTTACGTCAACCTTGACATCCTTCGGTATAACTATCGGTTTTCTTCCTATCCTTGACATTAAACTGGCCTCATTTTACCAAACATATCCGATGATTTCCCCGCCTGTCCCTTGAGCTTTCGCTTCTTTATCAGTAAGAATCCCCTTGGAGGTGGAAATAATAGCTATTCCCCTTCCCCTTAATACTATGGGTATTTTATACTTTTTAACATAAATGCGTAAGCCCGGCTTTGATACACGTTTAATGGTTCTTATAGCCGGCTTCTCTCCTGTATATTTTAAATAAATCCTTAAAAGCCCCTGTTTCTTATCTTCGATTAATTTATAATTATCGATGTAATTCTCCCTCTTTAAAATATCAAGGATGTCTTTTGACATCCTTGAAGCAGGGACATCTAAATTTTGTTTATGCGCCATTATTGCATTGCGTATCATTGTAAAAGTATCGGCAATCAAATCAGTCCGCGACATTTATGCTCCTTAAATTTGACCCCGCGCAAGCGGGGGAAAATTTAACCCCGAGCGAAACGAGGGGTCACTTCATCACTACCAGCTTGCTTTTTTAACCCCGGGAATTAAACCCTGCCACGCCAATTCTCTGAAACAGATACGGCACAGGTGGAATCTCCGTAAATAGCCTCCGGACCTGCCGCAAATAGCGCAACGGTTGTATTGTCTGCTTGAGAACTTCGGGTTTCTTTTCCATCTTTGAATCTGTGAAGTTTTAGCCATACTAATCTTTAACCTTTGATTTTAATCTTTAAAAGGCATTCCGAAGGCCTTTAGCAGTTCTTTTGACTGTTCTTTACTTTTGGAATTTTTTATAACAAATACTATATCCATACCCTGCGTCCGGGTAATTCTGTCATATTCGATCTCGGGAAAAATATTCTGCTCAGTTAGTCCCAGGCTATAATTACCCGCCTTGTCAAAAGAATCAGAAGGCACTCCCCTGAAATCACGGATACGCGGAAGAGCGATAGATATCAACCTATCCATAAACTCGTACATCTTCCTCCGGCGAAGCGTTACTTTACAGCCGATGGGGTTGCCCTCTTTTATTTTAAAATTTGAAATTGCCACTTTGGCCCTTCTCATAATCGGCTTCTGCCCGGTTATAATGGCTAATTCTTCCATAGCCTTATCCAGGATTTTTACATCCTGCAGCGCTTCGCCCACCCCCATATTGACTACGATTTTTTCCAGCCGCGGCACGGCAAACCGGTTTTTCAGGCTGAATTTCTCCAGTATCCGAAGTACAATTTCGTTCCTGTATCTTTCCAATAGTCTCGGTATCATCTTTCTATATCGGCCCCTGGCATTTGCTGCATATTCGTGTTTTTGTTTTATCCTTTAATTCTTTAAATTTAACCCGGGCAGGCTTATTACAATTCTTGCAAAAAACCATAAGGTTAGCAAGGCTGATCGGCGCCTCAATCTGCACCCTCCCGGACTGTTGGTCCTGGCGGGTCTGGCGCCTGTGCTTTGTGACTAAATTAATCCCCTCTACAATGGCTCTTTTTTCCGCGAATAAAACCTCTAAGACCTTCCCCTTTTTGCCCTTGTCTTTACCTTTAATTACCTGGACGGTATCTTGGCGTTTTATCTTAAACATTAGATAACCTCCGGGGCTAAAGATATAATCTTGGTAAAATTCTTTTCCCTTAATTCTTTAGCTACAGGGCCGAATACACGGCTGCCCCTGGGATTTAACTGCGGGTCAATAAACACAATCGCATTACGGTCAAATCTTAATATTGAACCGTCTGGACGTCTTATCGGCTGTCTTGTCCTTACCACCACGGCTTTAGCGACTTCGCCCTTCTTAACAATAGCATCGGGAGCAGATTCTTTCACATTAACATTGATAATATCACCTATCCGGGCATACACTGTGCCTTTCCTGCCCAATACACAGATCATAGACGCTCTCCTGGCGCCTGTATTATCCGCAATATCTAAAATAGAACGCAGTTGTATCATTGGATTGGCTCTTTCAAATCAATCTTAGCCATTTCTGCCTTTTTGATAATCTCAACCAGCTTGAAATTTTTTTCTTTGGATTGCGGCCTGGTAGCCGCAATTTTCACAATGTCACCGATTTTAGCGCTGTTTTTTTCATCATGGACTTTAAATTTGTTGTATCTCTTGATAATCCGGCCGTATTTGGGATGTTTAGCCTTGTGCATTATCCGCACGATTATTGTCTTTTGCATCTTATCGCTTATAACTGTACCTGTTAGCTCTTTAGCTTTTGACATTGGGATTCTCTTTCTTTTCGTTCAAAATAGTCTTTATGCGCGCAATATCTTTTCTGATATCCGAAAACATATGCGGTTTCTCAACCCTGTCCGTATAACGCTGCATATTAAGTTTAAATAATTCCTCTTTCAGCGATTTTTCTTTCGCTGCCAGCTCTTCTATGGTAAGATTCCTCAACTCTTTTATTTTCACGCCTGCCTCTGATTCCTTTTCTTATTATGTGGCTGCCCTGGTTATAAATTTTGTTTTAACGGGCAGCTTATAAGCCACCATCCTGAAACAGAGGCGGGCGTATTCCTCCGGGACACCTCCCAGTTCAAATAAAATCCTGCCTCTCTTTACCACACAAACCCAATGGTCAATTTCACCCTTGCCTTTTCCCATACGGACTTCCGCGGGCTTTTTGGTTATTGACTTGTCGGGGAAAACCCTGATCCAGAGTTTTCCGCCTTTATGCAACTGCCTTGCCAAAACCACGCGGCAGGCTTCAATCTGGGTATTTTTAAGCCAGCCGTTATCCAATGCCTTTAATCCGAATTCACCGAACACTAAATTTGAACCGCGGCTGGATATCCCCCGGCGCGATCCTTTCAGCAATTTACGATATTTAACTCTCTTGGGCATCAGCACCATTTAAATCCCGCCTTCTGATTTTTTAACTAAGCAGCGCCTTTTTCGCTTTCTTTAGGCTGCTCGCTGTTTTCTATATTATCTTCTTCGATTTTCTTTTTAAAAAGGATTTCTCCTCTATAAAGCCAAACTTTAATCCCGATTAAACCATAAGTAGTTAAGCTTTCGCAAAAACCATAGTCTATATCAGCCCGTAAAGTCTGAAGCGGCACTTTACCCTGTTTATAAGTTTCTGTCCTGCACATCTCCGCCCCGTCTAATCTGCCGGCAACGCTTATCTTTATGCCTTTGGCGCCCTGCATCATTGACTGCTCTATGGCCCGCTTTACCGTCCTGCGGAAACCTACTCTTTTTTCAATCTGGAAGGCGATGTTCTGGGCAACCAGCTGCGCATCCAGGCCGGGTGCCTTTATTTCCTCTATATCAATAGTGACTTCTTTCTTGACCATACCGTTCAACTCTTCCCGCAAACGTTCGATATCAGCGCCGTGGCGGCCGATGATTATCCCGGGCCTTGCTGACAGAATCCTGATTTTAACTTTCTCAGTCAGCCTCTCGATTATAACTTTAGAAATTGCCGCCTGTTTAAATTTTGCCATGATGAATTTTCTGATATTAAAGTCCTCTACCACGAAACGCGCGTAATCTTTAGGATTAGCAAACCAGCGGCTATGCCATGTCCTGATTAAACCTATTCTCTGTATAAACGGATGAACTTTTTGTCCCATATCTCCTCTTAAGTTTTTAAATCCAATTCTATCTTAATATGCGCTGTCCTTCTCTTGATAGGCGTTGCCCTGCCAAAAGCCGCAGCCTTGAATCTTTTCCAGACCGGGCCGACGTTACAGATAATTTTGGAAATATATAACTGTTCCGGGTTAAACCCCTTTACTTTGGCATTAGCAACCGCGGATTGCAATATTTTTATCAAATACTCCTTTGAACGCTTATTCAGATTATGCAGAATGGCTTGAGCTTCAAGGACATCTTTATCTCTGATTAAGTCCATCACCTGTCTTACTTTTGTCGGTGAAATCCTTATATGTTTGTTCTCTGCTTTTACTATCATTTTATGAGCGCATAACTTATGGAGGCATAGACGACATAAGTTATTTGCGCGAATTAATCCCCACGCATAGATTTGTCCGCTACTTATTATCGGCAAATCTGTGGGGAAAGTTCGGACTTATAAGTTATGTCTTCTCAGGCGCTTTCTTCGCTTTGACTCCACCATGCTTTCTAAATATACGGGTCGGTGCAAATTCGCCAAGCTTATGGCCCACCATATTCTCTGTGACAAAAACCGGGACATGCTTTTTACCGTCGTAAACAGCAAAAGTAAAACCTACAAAATCCGGTAATACGGTTGATCTTCTCGACCAGGTTTTTATGGCCAAACGGGAACCGGTGCGCCTGGCATCTTCGACCTTCTTTAGTAACTTCTCTTCCACATACGGGCCCTTTTTTACTGAACGCGGCATAAATTACCTTCTCCTTTTGACAATATACTTGTTCGAATATTTTTTGCGGTTACGGGTGCGGTATCCTTTAGTCGGCATTCCCCATGGCGAAACAGGATGAGGGTTACCCTGGCCGGCTTTTCCTTCGCCGCCTCCGTGCGGATGGTCCACCGGGTTCATTGCCGAACCCCTTGATTGCGGTCTCCTGCCTAACCAGCGGGATTTGCCGGCTTTACCCAGAATAATTGCTTCGTGTTCTACATTGCTGACCTGGCCGATGGTAGCGCGGCAATCCAGGCGGATTAATCTGACTTCACCCGATGGCAGCCTTACGTGCGCGAATGGCTCTTCCTTTGACATAATCTGTGCCGATGCACCTGCACTCCTGACAATCTGACCGCCACTGCCTTTGGTTAATTCTATATTGTGTATCAGCGTCCCCTGGGGAATATGTCTTAAAAGCAGGCAATTGCCTATTTTTATGTCCGCGTTCTTGTCGTTGGATGAAATAATTTCATCGCCCACCTTCAAACCTTGAGGGGAAAGGATATATTTTTTTTCCTTATTGGTATACTCAACCAGCGCAATCCGGGATGTCCGGTTTGGGTCATACTCAATGGCGGTTACCTTTGCGGACACGTCATATAAATCCCTTTTAAAATCGATTATGCGCAGCATCCTTTTATGTCCGCCCCCGCGGTGCCTTATGGTGATACGGCCGTAAGAATTCCTGCCGCCGCTCTTTTTAAGGGGTAATAAAAGGGATTTTTCCGGCGCAGTCTTAGTAATTTCTTTAAAGTCATGGCCGATCATCCAGCGCCTTGAAGGTGTTGTCGGTTTAAACTTTATCGTTCCCATCTTCTGTCCTTTTAAGCGACGTCTATCTTCTGTCCCTCTTTTAAAGTCACGATTGCTTTCTTAAAATCAGGGGTTTTGCCCACCTGGTATCTGACCCTTTTTAACTTGCCTCTTAATATAAAAGTATTTACGTCTTTAACCTTTACTTTATATATCTGTTCTACCGCCTGTTTAATCTGTATCTTGTTCGAAGATTTATCAACCAGAAAAAGGTATTTGCCGAGAGGTTCGTATGCGGTCGACTTCTCCGTCCTGAGTAAAGCCTTTATTATATCGTAATGTATTTTCATTATTAATCTTCTTTGAGCCTTTCAACCAATTCCTTAAGCCCTGCACCGGTGATAAGCAATTTATGTGCTGCCAGAACCTCATAAGTATGTACGTTCTTTACCAGATCGACATGTAAAAAATTAATATTGGCAAATGCCTTTTTTAAATTCTCATCGAGCTTATCCGTAAGCAAAAGCACGTTTTTGTTTTTACCGTCAATTTTAAAATTAGATAATATCTTGACCACTTCTTTGGTCTTATGTGTCTCAATTTCTAACTTATCCAGGACAACAAAATTGTTCGCCTTTACTTTCTGGACGAGGACATATTTTAACGCGGAATCTTTCATCTTTTTAGGCACGGTATAGGAAAAATCATGCGGGTGAGGTCCGAATATAACTCCGCCGTGGCGCCATAACGGAGACCTGATAGAACCGACCCTTGCCCGGCCAGTGCCTTTCTGCCGCCAGGGTTTACGGCCGCCCCCGGAAACTTCGCCTCTGGTCTTGGTCGAAGCCAGTCCTTTCCTCTGATTAGCCATGTAGCCATTGATAACCTGATAAACACAAGAAGAGGGTATTTTATCATTAAAGACAGCTGCATCGAGTTTCAATGTGTCTATTTCCCTGCCTTCGCTATTTTTAACGGGAACAGTAAACATATATCGTCTTTATATCCGAAAGAATTATTTAGCCTTTTTTTTCTTCGCTTTATTTATTATTAAATAAGTATTCTTAATCCCGGGGACAGCACCCTTTACCAACAACACATTGTTTACGGAGTCTACTTTTACTACCCGCAAATTCTGAACCGTTACCCGTATATCTCCCATATGCCCGGGCATGTGGTGGCCTTTCCAGACTCTCCCCGGTGTAGTTGTGGAACCTATTGAACCGACCCGTCGATGGGATGTTGAACCATGGGTCTCGGGTCCGCCGGCCCAATGCCAGCGTTTCATTCCGCCCTGGAAACCTTTACCTTTAGAAACACCCGTGATATCCACATAATCTCCGTCCTTAAATAGGTCGATTTTAAGCTCATCTCCTACTTTGTATTCCTTATCGTTATCCTTGCCGATGTCACGGATGAACTTCTTAGGCGGGATATTTAATTTCTTAAAAATTCCCAGCAAGGGTTTCTTCAAACCGGCTCCCGCTGAATCAAAAGCAAGCTTAATGTTTTTTTCTCCGACAGCTAATATAGGACACGGACCGGCTTCGATTGCAGTAACACCGACCCTCCGGCCGTCCTCGGTAAAAACCTGGGTCATCCCTATTTTTTTCCCTAATATCCCAGCCATATAAATGAGCGCATAAGTTATCTGCGCGAATTAATCCCCACGCATAGATTTGTCCGCTACTTATTATCGGCAAATCTGTGGGGAAAGTTCGGACTTATAAGTTATGTCGCTTACATTATTATTAATATAGTGCTCCATAACTTATGTCCTTACTTAATTTCCACATCTACGCCCGCAGGCAGATTCAATTTCCTCAATGCGTCTATCGTTTTAGAAGTGGGTTCCAATATCTCAATCAAACGCTTGTGGGTTGACAAATCAAATTGCTCACGCGATTTCTTATCGATGACCGGCGAACGTAATACGGTATAGATCTCCCTTTTAGTAGGAAGAGGCAAAGGACCGGAAAACTTAGCCCCCGTGCGCCTGGCTGCTTCCACAATCTCGCCTGCTGCCTGGTCTAAAAGGCGATGATCATACGCTTTTAGTTTTATACGTATCTTTTGCATTTTCGTTAAGCAATAACCTCTATAACTACACCCGCGCCTACGGTGTGGCCGCCTTCGCGAATGGCGAAACGAGATTCTTTCTCCATGGCAATAGGCGTAATCAATTCCACTTCCAGCGCCACATTATCACCGGGCATGACCATCTCTACCCCTTGAGGAAGAGTAACTGAACCGGTGACATCGGTAGTCCGGAAATAAAACTGAGGCCTGTAGCCTTTAAAGAACGGTGTATGTCTTCCGCCTTCTTCTTTGGTCAAAATGTAAATCTGTGCTTTGAACTTGGTATGAGGTGTAATAGATTTCGGTGCGGCTATAACCATACCGCGCTCTATGGCTTCTTTATCTACGCCTCTCAAGAGTAAACCCACGTTGTCGCCAGCCTGACCGTCGTCCAAAGTTTTTCTAAACATTTCAATGCCGGTAACCACTGTTTTCCTTACTTCAGGCCTTAGACCCACGATTTCAACTTCATCGTTGAGTTTGACCTTGCCGCGCTCAATCCTTCCTGTCCCCACAGTGCCTCTACCTTCGATTGTAAAAACGTCTTCCACTGCCATAAGTAAAGGTTTATCCAAATCTCTTACAGGAATCGGAATAAACTCATCGCAGGCCTTCATTAAATCCAGGATGGGTTTGCAATCCGGGCTGTTGGGATCATTTGCCGCTGCCATTGCTTTTGTAGCGCTTCCGCGGATTATGGGAGTCTTATCTCCCGGGAAGCCGTATTTCGTCAATAATTCTCTTACTTCCATTTCAACAAGGTCAAGCAATTCTGCATCAGTAACCAAATCGCACTTATTTAGGAACACTACCATGGAAGGAACGTTTACCTGGCGCGCCAAAAGGATGTGCTCTCTCGTTTGAGGCATCGGGCCGTCCGCTGCAGAAACAACCAGTATTGCACCGTCCATCTGCGCTGCGCCGGTAATCATGTTTTTAATATAATCGGCATGGCCTGGGCAGTCTATATGGGCGTAATGGCGGTTATCCGTTTCATACTCAACGTGGGCGACGGAGATAGTCACGATTTTTGAATCGTCTCTTACCGTACCTCCTTTGGCAATATCCGCATAGTCTCGAGCTTGAGCCTTACCTAACTTAGCCAATACGTGGGTGATAGTTGCAGTCAAGGCGGTCTTGCCGTGGTCGATGTGCCCGATTGTTCCGATATTTACGTGCGGTTTCGTTCTTACAAACTTTTCTTTAGCCATCAGTCCACCTCCTGTTTTTTAAAAGGCTTTTTTTGCTCCTGTTGGACTAAACCCCGATATAATCTTCTCTGATATATGTGAAGGCACCTCGGTGTAATGCGAGGGCTCCATTGTATAGGATGCGCGTCCCTGGGTTAAGGAACGCAATACAGTTGCATAATTAAATATTTCCGCTAAAGGTATGTCAGCTCTTATGGCGCGGACATTAGCACGCGAGTTAATGGATGCTATTTTGGCGCGCCGGGAACTTAAATCTCCGATCACAGCACCCATGTATTCTTCGGGGACGGTAATCTCCATATCCATAATCGGCTCTAAGAGGATCGGATTAGCTTTTCTCAATCCATCAGTAAGGGCAATACCCGATGCCATTTTAAACGCCAATTCCGAAGAATCCACTTCATGAAACGAACCATCTACGAGTGTTACCTTTATGTCTGTAACAGGATAGCTGGCTAAAACTCCTGATTTTGCCGTTTCGAAAATTCCCTGTTTTACAGACGGGATAAATTCCTGGGGGATAGCCCCCCCTTTTATTTTATTCTCAAAAGTTATACCGGTACCGGGTGTCTCTTGATGCTCCAGTTCTATCACGACATGGCCGTATTGCCCGCGGCCGCCGGACTGTTGAATAAATTTTCCCGTAGAATTGACCTTCCTGGTGATGGTTTCGCGATAAGCAACCTCGGGCGCACCCGCCTGGACCTCTACATTAAATTCCCTGAAAATTCTATCCGTAATCACCTCGAGATGCAACTGGCCCATTCCGGACATCACTGTCTGTCCGGTCTCCTGATTATAGGTAACATGAAAAGAAGGGTCCTCTTCCAGCATTTTATGCAAAGCCATACCCAGCCTTTCCTGGTCATTTTTTGTCTTTGGCTCAATCGCCTGCTGGATTACCGGCTCAGGGAATCGTATTGCCTCGATAAGCATGGGGTTAGATTCATCGCAAAGCGTATCACCGGTCTTGGTCTCTTTTAAACCGACCACGGCAACAATATCGCCTGTGAAAACATGCTCGATGATTTCCTGGCGGTTGGCATGCATCCTTACCAGTTTTGTCACGCGTTCTTTAACTCTTTGGGTTACATTATACAAATATTTACCGGATGACAAAGAGCCTGAATATACCCTGATATAATTGAGTTTGCCTACAAACGGGTCAGTCGCGACTTTAAAACATAATGCGCAGAAAGGCGCTTTATCGGAAGCAACGATTTCCTCGAAATCCCCGGTTTCCGGGTTTGTGCCTTTAATCGCAGGTAAATCTTTGGGTGACGGTAAATATTCAACCACGCCGTCAAGCAATAACTGAATTCCTTTGTTTCGGAATGCAGAGCCGCAGAAGACAGGAGTAAATTTATTGCCGATAGTCGTCCTTCTTATAGCTTCTTTAATCTCCTGGATACTGATATCTTTATTGTGTAAGAATTTTTCGATTATAACGTCGTCTACCTCGGCTAATTTCTCCAGCAGTTCGTTGCGATAATGCTTTACATCCTCCATCTTTTCAGGCGGGATATCCAAAGTTTCAACTTCTTTGCCTAAATCGTCTTTATAGATGCGCAGCTTTTGTTCAACGAGGTCAATGATACCTTTAAAGTTGTCTTCGTCACCGAAAGGAAGCTGAATTGCCGCTGCATTTGCTCCGAGCCTGGTACGTATCTGGCTTAGTGTCTGGAAAAAATTACTTGCAGTCCTGTCCATCTTATTCACAAAAGCAATCCTCGGGACGTTGTAACGGTCGGCCTGCCGCCACACGGTTTCTGATTGCGGTTCAACACCGCCTACGCCGCAGAAAATAACCACTGCGCCGTCTAAAACCTTTAATGACCTTTCTACTTCCACCGTAAAATCAACATGGCCGGGGGTATCGATGATATTGATGGTAAAATCCTTCCAAAGGCAGGTAGTGGCGGCGGCAGTTATGGTAATACCCCTCTCCTGCTCCTGCACCATCCAGTCCATGACGGCGGTCCCGTCATTTACCTCGCCTAACTTATAGGATTTACCCGAATAAAAAAGTATCCGTTCGCTGGTAGTCGTCTTACCGGCGTCTATGTGGGCGATTATCCCGATATTCCTGATTTTCTCTAAATGTACTTTTCTCACTTTAATGAGCGCATAACTTATGGAGGCATAACCGACATAAGTTATCTGCGCGAATTAATCCCCCACCACTTTTTGAAAAAATACTTTTTTTAAAATTAAACGGTAACGCCCACCACCACCAATATCTATGAATCCATTGCGTATACAAAAAGTGGTGGGGGATAAGTTCGGACTTATAAGTTACGTCGCTTAGATTAGTCTATAGCGAGCTCCGTAACTTATGTCCTCACTTACCACCTGAAATGCGCGAATGCTTTATTCGCTTCAGCCATCTTATGCGTATCGTCTCTTTTCTTTATCGCTGAGCCTTCGCCTTTGTAAGCGGCAAGGAGTTCATCAGCAAGCTTTTCTTCCATGGACTTGCCTTTCCTATGCCTGGCAAAATCCATCATCCAGCGAAGGGCAATGGAGGAACCCCTGTCCTGTTTTACCTCAATAGGCACCTGATAGGTCGCGCCCCCTACCCGCCTGGGTTTTACTTCCAGCCGGGGCCTTACGTTATCTATCGCCTTATGAAAAATTTTAAGGACATCCGGCTCATTCAGCACGGTCTTAACTTTTTCAAAAGCGCCGTAAACGATCTTCTCGGCAATCGCCTTTTTGCCTTTATGCATTACCATATTGATAAATTTACCTACAATTTTAGAATTAAACTTGGGATCCGCTAAAACTTCTTTTTTAAATACGTGTCTTCGTCTCATTTAGCCGCTTCCTTCTGTCTTTTTGCGCCGTATTTGGAACGGGATTTCTTGCGCTGATTAACCCCGGCAGCGTCAAGCGTTCCTCTTACTATATGGTATCTTACTCCCGGCAAATCCTTTACGCGTCCGCCCCTGACTAACACTATAGAGTGTTCCTGGAGATTATGCCCCTCACCCGGGATATATGAAGTAACCTCTATACCGGTAGTTAACCTTACCCTGGCAATCTTACGCAAAGCGGAGTTTGGTTTTTTAGGCGTCATCGTGCGCACCTGGATACAAACGCCCCTTCTCTGGGGACAAGCCTTTAATGCCGGAGATTTTGTCTTCTTCTGTTTAAATTGCCTGCCTAACCTGATAAGCTGCGTAATAGTCGGCATACCTTTATTCCTTTGCTTTTGGTGAATCTTCTGTATCCGAAGGAGCTACCTTGGTTATTTCCACATCGCGGTGTTCACGGAAACCCGTACCTGCGGGGATTAAATGGCCGACAATAACATTTTCTTTCAGCCCGAACAACTCATCGTGTTTCCCCGAAGCAGCTGCTTCCGTGAGCATACGCGTGGTCTCCTGGAAACTTGCCGCGGAAATAAAACTTTCCGTGGTCAGAGACGCCTTGGTTATACCTAATAATAACGGTGTGGCCTGTGCGGGTTTGCCATCTTTCTTAATTACCCGTGAATTCTCCTTCTGGAATTTAGTCTTATCTACCTGCTGCATAGGTAAGAAATCTGTATCGCCCGGATCTTCTATCTTCACCTTTTTCAACATCTGCCTGATAATCACCTCGATATGTTTATCATTTATGTGCACGCCCTGAAGCCGGTAAACTTCCTGAACCTCATTTACCAGATATTCCTGCAGGACCTTATCACCGCAGACCCTCAATATGTCCTGTAATACCACGGGCCCGTCGGTCAACTGCTGTCCGGCAATAACTTTATCTCCCTTGTAAACATTCGGGTGTTTGCCGTGAGGAATAATATATTCCTTCTGCATACCGGTAGGTGATTTTACGATGATTAAACGCTGCCCCTTCTTAGTCTGGCCGAACTCCACGAAACCGTCTATTTCGCTGATAACCGCCGGGTCTTTTGGCCGCCTGGCCTCAAATAATTCTGCGACCCGGGGTAAACCTCCGGTAATATCCCTGGTTTTTACTGAAAGGCGCGGTATTTTGCCTAAGAGGTCGCCTGCTTCTACGGTCTGGCCGTCTCTAGCCAGGATATGCGCTCCCACCGGAATAGGGTAAATACCCATAACCTCTTTTTTCTCGTCGAGAATTAAAATCTGCGGATGAAACTCCTGTTTATGCTCTACTACCACATGTTCGGTTAATTTTGTTACCGGGTTTAGCTCATCAATTACCGTAACTCCCTCTTTCAGGTCTTCATATTTTACTGCGCCGGAAAGTTCGGTTAAAACCGGGGCAGTGTAAGGGTCCCAGCGGACAAATGAAACATTCTCGCCTACCTCTTCGCCGTCTTTAAAAGCTATAAATGCTCCCTGCGGTATAAGATAACGTTCCAGTTCCCTGCCGTCTTTATCGTTTATACTGATGGCTCCGTTCCTGTTTAAGACCACAAACTCTTTCTTTTTGGGGACAACCCTTAGACTATGGTATTTAATCCATCCCGGGTTCTTTGCCTTTATGAATGACTGCTCAATAGTCCTGGAAGCGGTCCCTCCGATATGAAATGTACGCAGAGTCAACTGCGTTCCCGGTTCACCTATGCTCTGTGCGGCGATTACGCCGACGGCTTCGCCTTTTTCGACAAGCCTGCCTGTAGCCAGGTTCCTGCCGTAGCACTTAACACAAATCCCTCTTTCTGACTCGCAGGTTAAGGCACTGCGGATACGGATTTTTTCTACTCCCAATTTCTCAATCATCTCCGCTTTCTCGTCGGTTACTTCCTCGCCCTGCTCTACAACAACCTCATCGGTAATGATATCCACGATATTATCCAGCGCGACCCTTCCCACAATCCTTTCAGAAAGGCTGACCACTACTTCATTGCCTTCGGTAATTGCCTGAACGGTTATCCCGTTTAAGGTGCCGCAATCTTCCTCAGTAACTAAGATATCCTGGGCTACATCTACAAGCCGGCGGGTTAAGTATCCGGCATCGGCAGTTTTAAGCGCCGTATCAGCGAGCCCTTTTCTTGCGCCATGGGCAGAGATAAAGTATTCCAGAACCGTCAAACCCTCTTTAAAATTCGCCGTAATCGGGTTTTCAATAATCTCTCCCGAAGGCTTGGCCATAAGCCCGCGCATGCCGGCAAGCTGCCTTACCTGAAGCCTCGAACCCCTTGCCCCGGAATCCGCCATTAAAAATATGGGATTGAACGGCTCCATTCCCTTGAACAATAAATCCGCGACTTTATCCGTGGCATGCGTCCAGACATCGATAATTTTGTTATAGCGTTCCCGCTCGGTAATAGCGCCTTTGCGGTACTGGTCCACGATTCTGGAGACTTCATCCCTGGCCTCTTTTAAGACTTCGCTCTTTGCCTTTGGAATAACCAGGTCATCAATCCCTATAGAAATACCGCCGAGGGTGGCCATTTCAAAACCTAATTTTTTCAGGTCATCCAGCAGTTTAATGGTGCGGCTGTGGCCGAACCGCTTGTAACACTCCGAGACTATGATACCTATACTGTTTTTGTTTAAATCCCTATTTACAAAACCGAAACCTTCGGGTAATTCCTGGTTAAATATAACGCGGCCTACGGTGGTAGTGATAATCTTAGGGTCGGTGAGCAATTTTTTTTCATCCAGTTCCCATACACTTTGAACTTTGATTTTTATTCTTGCGTGCAAATCAACTTCTTTATCTTCATAAGCCACCAATACTTCATCAGCGTTAGAAAATAATCTGTTTTCACCTTTTGACTTTGGTTTTTCTTTAGACAAATAAGAAATCCCTAAAACTATATCCTGAGTGGAGGTAAGGACAGGCCGGCCATGGGCGGGAGAAAATATATTATTTATAGAAAGCATAAGTATTCTACACTCGATCTGGGCTTCTAAAGACAAAGGCACATGCACCGCCATCTGGTCGCCGTCAAAATCCGCATTAAAGCCGCTGCAAACCAGAGGGTGTATTTTTATGGCTTTGCCTTCGATTAAGACAGGTTGAAATGCCTGCATGCTCAAACGGTGCAGGGTGGGCGCACGGTTTAAAAGCACAGGATGGTCTTTGATTACTTCATCTAAGATATCCCAGACTTCAATTTTTCCGTGGCCGACCATCCGGCGCGCGCCTTTTATGGTATGCACGAACCCTTTCTCTTTGAGTTTCTTGATAATAAAAGGCTCAAAAAGCTCCAGGGCCATCTGTTTCGGTAATCCGCATTCGTGAAGTTTCAGTTCCGGGCCGACCACGATTACAGAACGGCCGGAATAATCAACTCTTTTACCCAAAAGATTCTGACGGAAACGCCCTTGTTTACCTTTAAGCATATCTGCCAGGGACTTTAAAGGCCGGTTATTTGCACCCACTACAGCTCTGCCGTGTCTGCCATTATCTAAAAGCGCATCCACTGCCTCCTGCAGCATCCTCTTTTCGTTGCGGATGATAATCTCAGGGGCATTAAGCTCAATAAGCTTCTTTAAGCGATTATTACGGTTTATAACCCTTCGGTATAAATCATTAAGGTCAGAAGTAGCGAACCTGCCTCCGTCTAATGGAACTAAAGGCCTTAAATCAGGAGGTATAACCGGTAAAATTTCCAAAACCATCCATTCGGGCCTGTTTCCTGATTTTCGGCAGTCTTCTACAATTTTTAAGGTCTTTAAAGTTTTACGGTTGCCGAGTATTTCTTTTGATTTTTCCAAATCCCGGCGCAGCTTACGGCAGAGGTTATCGAGGTCCAATTCTTTTAACAAATCCAGAACTGCCTCTGCCCCGATTTTCGCCTTGAATTTACCGCTGTATTTATTCGTTGCCTCCTGGTATCTCTCTTCATTCAGAAGCTCTTTTTTCTTAAGAGGCGTAGACCCTGCGTCAACAACTACATATTCTTCGTAATATATAATTTTTTCCAAATCCCTGAGAGTCATATCCAGCAATGCCGAAATCCTGCTTGGTACGACCTTAAAAAACCAGATATGCGTAACCGGCGCGGCCAATTCGATATGGCCCATTCTCTCGCGCCTTACAGAGGAACGGTCAACGGTTACTCCGCAGCGGTCACAGGTAATGCCTTTGAATTTTATTCCTTTATATTTGCCGCAGTTACATTCCCAGTCACGCACCGGCCCAAAAATCCGCTCGCAGAACAGCCCGTCTTTTTCCGGTTTTAGTGTGCGGTAATTAATAGTTTCGGCTCTTCTTACCTCTCCCTTGGACCACGATTTTATAACCTGGGGAGAAGCTAATTTTATGGAGATGCTATCGAATAAAACATTCTCAACCATCACTTCACCTTTTCCATACGGATATCCAACCCTAATCCCTGTAATTCTTTTATTAATACGTTAAATGACTCCGGGGTCCCATGGCTTAAACGCTGTTCACCCTTCACTATTGCCTCGTATATACGCGTGCGCCCGGCGACGTCATCGCTCTTTACGGTAAGCATTTCCTGTAAAGTAAATGCCGCGCCGTATGCCTCTAAAGCCCATACTTCCATTTCTCCCAGCCTTTGCCCTCCGAATTGCGCCTTGCCGCCCAATGGCTGCTGCGTAACTAAAGAATAGGGGCCTATGGAACGGGCATGAATCTTCTCATCCGCCAGATGTATCAACTTCATCATATAGATGTATCCTACGGTAATCTCCTGGTCAAAAGATTCGCCGGTAAAACCGTCGTAGAGGATAATTTTACCGCTTTCCGGCAGTGAAGCACTTTTAAGCATTTCTTTAATCTCTCCCTGGGTGGCACCGTCAAATACAGGAATCATAACATGAATACCCAGGGCTTGCGCCGCCCAGCCTAAATGGGTCTCTAAAATCTGGCCGATATTCATACGCGAAGGGACACCCAAAGGATTCAAAACTATATCCACAGGCGTGCCGTCAGGCAAATAAGGCATATCTTCCTCGGGGACTATATGAGCAACCACACCTTTATTGCCGTGCCTTCCGGATAATTTATCTCCCACTGACAGCTTGCGCTTTGTGGCTATGTAAACAACCACTCTTTTTAGGACTCCCGGAGGAAGTTCGTCTCCCCGTTTTACCTTTTCCATCTCCTGCTCTTGTTCTATCAACAACTCCTGTATCTGCTCATCAAATGATGCCGCTAAAATCTTTGCTTCCTCGTTATCGCCGTACTCAAACTTTTCCACTTTTGATTTATCAATGTGCAGGAACTGACTAAGGCGGTTGATTTTTTCATTCTGAACAAATTCAATCTCCTGTTTATAGTAAGCCTTCAATTCCCTGATTTTTGCCAATTCCTTGGATTTATCCTCTTTTGATTTCCTGCCCCTTTCTTTTCTCTGGAATACGTGCACATCTACGACATAACCCTCTACTCCCGGAGGTACTCTTAAAGAAGTATCGCGCACATCAGAAGCCTTTTCGCCAAAAATGGCGCGCAGGAGCCTTTCTTCGGGCGACAGCTCCGATTCGGTTTTGGGGGTAACTTTTCCGACAATAATGTCTCCGGGATTAACCTCGGCGCCGATACAGATAATTCCGGTAGTATCCAGATTATTCAGGGAATCTTCGCTGACATTGGGTATGTCCCGGGTTATCTCCTCATTACCGAGCCTGGTTTCGATAGCTTCGATTTCAAACTCTTTTACATGTACGGAAGTAAAAACATCTTCCTTAACCAGCTTTTCGTTAATGATGATTGCGTCTTCAAAGTTATGTCCCCGCCAGGGCATAAAGGCAACAAGAAGGTTCTTGCCCAATGCCAATTCCCCTGACTTAGTACTGATGCCGTCGGCGATAACCTGCCCTTTTTCGACGTGTTCGCCCAATTTTACAATCGGCCTTTGGTTTAAACAGGTATCTGCGTTTGTACGCAGGAATTTTTTGAGATTATATATCTTTTTACCTACTATAATAGTGGAGCTGTCAACTGCGTTGACTTTCCCGGACTCCTCAGCCGCTATCACGGCACCGGAATCATAAGCGACCTTTGCCTCCATACCTGTTCCTACGATCGGCGGTTCGGTAATCATCAGCGGCACCGCCTGTCTCTGCATGTTTGAACCCATCAGTGCGCGGTTGGCATCATCGTGCTCTAAAAAAGGAATGAGTGCGGCAGCGACGGAAACCAGCTGCCTGGGCGAAACATCCATGTATTCCACCTGTTTAGGGCTTACTTTCGGGAAATCGTCTTTGTAGCGGCAGGATATTTCGCGTTCCTGAAAATGACCGTCCGAATCTAACAAGACATTAGCCTGGGCAATTACTTTTTCTTCATCTACATCCGCGGTAAGATACTCAATCTTGCGGGTTACCCGGCTATCTTCTGCTTTTCGGTATGGAGTTTCGATAAACCCCAAAGAGTTAACCTGGGCATAAGTACTTAAAGAAGCAATCAAACCGATGTTTGGCCCTTCGGGAGTCTCGATAGGACAGATCCTGCCGTAATGCGAGGGATGGATATCCCTGACCTCAAAACCCGCTCTCTCCCGGGACAATCCGCCTGGACCCACGGCGCTTAATCTTCTTTTATGGGTCATCTCGGCAAGAGGATTTACCTGGTCCATAAACTGCGAAAGCTGTGAACGGGCAAAGAAATCGTGTACCTGGGTAAAGAATAATTTTGAATTAATAAGCGAATGGATGTTAAGATTCTCGACATCCGTAAGAACGCTTAAACGCTCTCTAATTGAGCGTTCAACGCGGCTGATTCCTATTCTTATCTGATTCTGGACTAATTCACCCACTGTCTTTATCCGGCGGTTGCCGAGATGGTCAATGTCATCTATCTTGCCTATGCCCTCGTTAAGTTTAATCAGATATTCGATGACTTTTATTACCGTTGCCGAATCAAGGGTCCTGTTTTCCAAACTAACATCCATTCCCAGCTTTCTGTTTAAGATAAACCGGCCCGACCTCTCCAAATCGTACCTTACGGGGTCAAAAAATAATCTATAAAACAGCGCCTCTGCCCCTTCTTTAGTGACGGGCTCAGTCGGCCGCATCTTGCGGTAAAAATCCAAATATGCCTCTTCTTTATTCTTGGTGATATCCTTCTTTAAGGTATTTCTTATTTCGGGATAATCTTTCGCAAAAACCTGGATAATCTGGTTATCTTCGGAAAAACCCAGGATTCTCAACATTTGTGTGGCGGGAAAACTCTTGCGCCTGTCTACATAAGCAATGATTGTCTCTGATAAATCATACTTAAACTCAAGCCAGGCACCGCGGTAGGGTATAATCCTTCCATAAAATATCTTTTTGCCGGTAGGGTGGTCTTCTTCTTCAAAAGAAACACCGGGAGAACGGTGAAGCTGGCTGACCACCACGCGTTCGTCCCCGTTAATGACAAAACTGCCTGTTTCGGTCATTAAAGGTATCTCGCCGAAATAGGCATCCTGTTCTTTAATATCTTTGGGGGTGGTGAGCCTGAATTTTAGTTTTAAAGGAGAGGCATAGGAGAGAGACCTTTTTTTAGATTCTGCTATATCATATTTGGGTTTGCCCAAAGCGTAGCTTAAAAACTCTATCCTTATTGAACGGTCGGCACTTTCTAAGGGGAATGTGGATTCAAATACCTCTTGCAATCCCTGATGTTTTCTCTCTTCAGGCGGTACATCTACTTGGAGGAATTCCTTATAGGAAACAAGCTGTATTTCCAGAAGGTTAGGCAAATCGTATACTTCTTTGAATTTTGCGAAATTTTTACGTTTTATCATGATTTTATTGCCTTACAATCTTTGTATCCTTGACATTTCTTTGAAATGTCGAGGATAAGTTCGCACTGATAAGTTATGTCGCTTAGCCAGCTAACGACAGCCAGCTCCATAACTTATGTGCTCACTTATTTTAATTCCACGGTAGCGCCGGCTGCTACTAACTTTTTCTTCATCTCTTCGGCTTCTTCTTTGGTAACGCCCTCTTTGACCGGCTTTGGTGCGCCGTCAACCAAATCCTTGGCTTCTTTCAAACCCAAACTGGTCATCGTCCTTACCTCTTTTATTACCGCGATTTTATTTGCACCTGTAGAGGTTAGAACAACGGTAAAGGCGGTTTTCTCTTCTGCTGCGGGAGCAGCAGCACCGCCGGCAGCACCCATCGGAGCCGCCATCATCGGCATATTCGCGCTCACCCCAAACTTCTCCTCGAGAGCCTTGACTAAATCCGCCAATTCAAGTACCGTCATAGTCTCGATACTCTTAATCATCTCATCCATTTTTTCATTTGCCATTTTTTCCTCCCTTATTGTTCTTTATCTGCTCTATACAATAAACCAGCTTTCTTAAATTTCCTTTTAGCACCATTACAAAACCTGTTATCGGAGACTTCATTGCCATTAAAGCCTGGGCAAGTAAAACTTGCCTCGAAGGCAGTTTAGCCAGAGTTTCGATATCTTTTTTGTTGATAACGCGGTTATCCAGATAACCGCCCTCCAATTTCAAACTTTCGTGGTCCTTTGAAAAATTGTAGAGTATCTTTGAAGTACCAACGGGTTCATCTTTGGCAAATACAAAACCCGACGGGCCTTCAACGAGTTTCAATAAATCCCCGTTGTTTAAATCCTTTAGCGCGCGCCGGGCAATGTTATTCCTGATTACGAAAAATTCGGCCTTTGCGCCTCTTAAAGACTGCCTCAAAGTGTTTAAATCCGGACCCGATAGCCCGGAATATTTAATGACAAAGAAACCGCCTGATTCTTTTAAACTATTTTTGATGCGGCTTTCCGATGCTTCCTTAAATATTATTCCCAGTTTCTTCATGATTATATTTCCAGCCTCAAGCCGGGATTCATAGAGGAATTGATAAACAGGCTCGTTAAAAATTTACCCTTTATGGATGACGGCTTTGCTTCATTAATAGCGTTAATCACGCAGGATGCGTTATCGCATAGTTTATCCTCATCGAACGAAATTTTCCCTACGGCCAAATGCAGCCCGCCTTGTTTATCCACGCGAAACTCAACCTTGCCTTTTCTTACGTCCTCAATTGCCTTGGCAATATCGTTGGTGACTGTGCCGGTTTTAGGGCTGGGCATGAGGCCTCTGGGCCCTAAGACCTTGCCTAACTTGCTCAAATCCTTCATAATCTCCGGGGTTGCGATAACGCAATCAAAATCCATAAAACCGGCTGCGACCTTATCGATTAGTTCATTACTCCCTATATAATCTGCGCCGGCATCTTTCGCAATTTTTTCATGTTCTCCCCTGCAGAAAACCGCTACCTTTACTTTTTTGCCTGTACCGTGGGGCAATACAACGGTTCCGCGGACCATCTGGTCGGATTTCTTAGAGTCGACGTTGAGCTGAAAATGCAAATCAACAGAACTGTCGAATTTAGGAACCTTCATCTTCTTCAAGGTGCTAACGGCTTCCTTGAGAGAATAAGTTTTTTCTTTCTCCGGTAATACTTTTTCCGATTCTTTATATCTCTTACTGCGGCTCTTCATAAAATGATTAACCTTCTACGGCGATGCCCATACTCCTGGCAGTGCCCTCTATTATTTTAACCGCCTTCTCCATGTCAGAGGTATTTATATCCTTCATTTTCATTTTGGCAATCTCTTCGACCTGCTGGCGGGTTACCTTGCCGATTATTTCCTTACCGCTTGTGCCCGATGCCTTGGCAAGATTTGCCGCGCGTTTCAGGAGCACAGAAGAAGGGGGGCTTTTGATAATAAAAGAAAAAGACCTGTCTTCGTATACGCTGATTACAACCGGCAAGATCAATCCATCCCTGTTTTTTGTCTGGTCGTTAAACTGTTTGCAAAACTGCATGATATTGACGCCGTGCTGGCCTAATGCCGGTCCTACCGGCGGAGCGGGGTTTGCCTGGCCCGCGGTAACGTGTAATTTAATCTGTGCGTTTATCTTTTTAGCCATTAAATCTTCTCTACCTGCCAGTATTCCAACTCTACGGGCGTGGAACGGCCGAAAATCGAAATACTTACTTTTAGTTTTCCCTTTTCCGGATGAATATCGTCGATAGTGCCGTTAAAATTCATAAACGGCCCTTCTTTAACCCTTATCTGTTCGCCTTTTTCAAAGATAGTCTTGGGACTGGGTTTAAGTTTCGTCTCTTCTGTCCTTTTCAGGATATTTTCAACTTCACCTTGCGGCAAAGGTATGGGTTTCTTTCCCGCGCCCAAAAAACCCGTCACGCCGGGGATATTCTTTATAAAAGAATACGTATGGCTGTCCAGTTCCATCTCTACGAGTATATACCCGGGGAAAAATCTCCTTTCAGATACTCTTTTTTTACCGGAACGCACCTCGGAAATCTGTTCTGTAGGAATAACTATCTTGGATATCGCATCACTGATCCCCAGAGCAAGAGCCCTGCTTTCTATTACCTTTCTTACCTTATCCTCTAATCCAGTTTGTGTATGTACCACGTACCAATTTTTCATTTTTAATAAGCAGACAACTTACGGAAGTGCGAAGCACAACGTAAGTTGTAGCGAAGCGTCTGCGAATTAAATCCTTGACATTTTTTAAGTTTGCGGTTAACTTCACAATCCACTCTCATTTCAAAAAATGTCAAGGATAAATTCGGACTTATAACTTAGCATCGCTATCGCTCGCTAAGTTATGACCTCATTTAGGTTTTGAAAACAATGCTTAACACCTTGGCCAAGGCTGAATCGATTATGAATATAAACAGCGCTATAATCGAAGTCAGCACGATAACTACTACAGTCGAACCAATAAGCTCCTGGCGGGTTGACCATGAGACTTTAGATAACTCTGACCTCACCTCTCTTAAAAAATTTATTACCTTCTTAATCATATTCGTCTTAAGAGTGGTTCTGACCGCCGCCTCTTTTAATTTCAGTCCGAATCTTTAACAGGGGCGGAGGGACTTGAACCCCCAGGACGGGATTTGGAGTCTCGCCGTTTGCCAGTTAACGGACGCCCCTATAAGTCGCTCCAGATCCTCGACATTTTTTTTGAATAATTAATCACCAAAAATGTCGAGGATAAATTCGGCCAAATCCCCCACCACAGAAATTCCGTGGTGGGGGATGGCCTCATTTATTTTGTTTCTTTATGTGCCGTATGCTTCCGGCAGGTTCTGCAAAATTTCTTGATTTCTAACCTGTCCGGATGTTTTTTCTTATCTTTGGTAGTGGTATAATTCCTGTTTTTACAAACCGTGCATTCTAATGTAATAATCTCGCGCATATTAATGAGCACATAACTTACGGAACACTTAGTGTTCCGTAAGTTATTCGTGCGAATTAATCCCCCACCACTTTTTGAAAAAACAGTCTTTTAAGAATTAAACTTTTATTCCATTCCCCACCACATCTATAAATCCAGTACGTTTACAAAAAGTGGCGGGGGATAAGTTCGTGCGTTAAGTTATGTCGCTAAGTTTCTAAAAATCTTCTCTCCATAACTTAAGCACTCACTTAAGCTGGAGACGGGAATCGAACCCGTGACCCCGTCCTTACCAAGGACGTGCTCTGCCGACTGAGCTACTCCAGCAACTAATAGTTTTTAAACAGTTACGCCGGCATCGCCAATCGTGCTTAAATCCAAAGAGATAAAAAAATCCCCGTCAAGAATTCTTTAAAAATCCTTGTCTCTTTTGTTTCCTATAGCCCATGTTATAGAGATTTCTCTCGAAAGGCTATTGACTGTTTTACGTAGAAAAGTAAATATACACTATAAATGCGATTTTGTCAACCTTTTTTATTTATTATGGCTTATTTCTGTAACCCCAAGCATCAAAAGGCTTAAAAGCTTTACCAGAATTATCAGCATACAGGTATTGAATAGGCCCAGCAAAGGCAAAAAGATTACCCCTCCCACTATGCCCGCCAACCATCCGCCTAAAAGGTCGGAAAAATAAAGGATACCGGAAGTAATTCCCGCTTTATCCTTCTTTTCAGAAAATAATTTACCGGCAAGGGGGAATTCCAGCCCGATAAAAAATCCGGAAATGAAAAACATAAGTATAAAAATCAACAGCGCATAACCCTGATTCTGATTCCAGCTGTTCAGAATCAGGGCCAAAAGATAAGAAAACGCAATCATCCACATTTCAATCCTGATTAAAAGCCCTAAACCATAGCCCCTGATTTCCATGTTTTTGGTCATGGCCATACTGCCGGAGGCAATTCCCGCCATAAATACCGCCAGCAATAATCCTATCTTATTATATAAATAACCGTAAAACGTCTGGAAAGCGAATATTAAAATTAGATTTATAAGCATGCCAAAAAAACCGGTGGCGGCGATAGCATAAGAAATTGCGAATTTTTCAGCCTTCATTTTCTTCAAAAAAATAAAACAAAATAATCCTGCAGTTACCAATGCCGCCATCCCGAATATGAACAATAAATTCAAATTGCCCAGCGCCTCAAGAATGTAAGCAGACCTGGGAGAAAATTGCCGGTTCCACAACACAAGCATAAGAAACAAGGAAAAGGGAGAAAAGTCCTTATTGATTTTTGCAGTGGCGCCCAGCGTAGATTGGCTGAACCATTCCAGCCAACGCTTATCCAGCCGGTAATCAAGATAAGATTTGTTTAGGATTTTTGTCTTAATATTACCGCGCGTAATCCGTTGAATAAGCAATTCCGGGGTTACGTCCAAGATACCGGATGAATCGGAAGCGAAAATAAGATTATAATCGCCGGGGATAATCCGTTGGTGCGCATAAGATTTCTTAAGCGCATTTATTACGGAAAAATTCACATCCCTCACCGTGCTATTAATATAGGTTAAAGAACCGGGCAGCCAAATACCAAGTATTCCTCCGGCTTTTAATCTTTCCTTAACTATATTAAAAAATTCTTCCGTGAAAAGGCGGTTGCTTGTCAGGTCAGCCGGTTTTGATATCCCCAGCATAACAAGGTCGTATTTATTATAGGTGTGTTTTAAAAAAAATCTTCCGTCCGTATTTATAACATTAACCCTGGGGTCAGCCAATTCCTGCGCGGTCAAAGGCGACGGATACCGGCGCAGCATCTCTATAATCAGGGGGTCTAATTCCGCGTAATCAATCTTTTTGACCGGGTGTTTTAGAATTTCATAAATCAGCCCACCTGCACCTCCGCTTATTACCAGGATATCCCTGGGATGGGGGTGGAATAAAAGCGGGAGATTGCCGAATTCCTCGACGAATGTTATATCCGGATACGGGGTGCTGATTACCGGGATACCGTTGTAAAAAAATGTGTGTTGTAATTCATTCTCTGTCACCACTACGTTACCATAAACCGAATTGCGGTAATCTAAAACCCTGCCGGGGTTATACTGGATATTTATGGAACTGCGCTGCAGGTAGTCCGGAGTAACGATGAAAAACGGCAGCATGGAAAAAACCGTTAAAGCTAAAACGCTCAGCCTTAATTTCTTATTCCGAATAAGCTTTAGAAAAAACAGGCAGATTATCAAATTAATCAAAGAAACGATAAATACTATCTGAAAAGAATTTAAGTGCGGGATAAAAAAAAAGGTAAGGATTAATCCGCCGATTACGGTCCCGATTGTCTCAAAAGTATATACGTTGCCGATTACAGACGCGGATTTTCTTTCCGATGTGGAATATATTTTGCATCCTGCGCTAAATAACCCGCCGTGGCAGAAACCGAGGGTGAGGATTATCAGGAATGAGCCGCTAAACACGGCGGACATCCCTATCCCTTCGCCGAACGGTATGGACAATATACTTTTAAATGTCCGGGACAAATAAACCGAAACAGGCATTGTAACGGCGAATATTAATTCCAAGGCGATAAATAAAACTATCTTGTTTTTAATCCTCTCAATGAATTTCCCTATGATGAAAACGCCCAATGCCTCAAGGATTAACCAGTTGGCCAAAATTATACCCAGGGTCAATTCGTTGCCAAAGAAAGTCACCAGCAATTCGCGCAGAATAAGTACCTGCGCCACAATGCCGCTTAAACCTATGACAATAACTGTAAAAATAAAAAACATATTCGCATTAACACCTGTCCCCTAAAAGAAAAAGGGCGGACTCCAATCCGCCCTTTCTTAGCAAAACCCGTTTAGCTTACAAGCCTTTTTTTACTATATACTCGCAGAGGTCTACAACCCTTAAGGAATACGCCCACTCGTTATCGTACCAGCCCATGACTTTCGCTAATTTACCGTCGATAACCTTGGTTAATTCCGCATCAAAGATACAGGAATAATTTGAACCGTAGAAATCCCGAGAAACCAAAGGTTCGGTCAGATACTGCAGTATGCCTTTTAGTCCGTTTTGAGAAGCTTTTTTGAAAACCTCGTTAACCGATTCAACCGTGGCATCTTTTTCTAAAATACAGGTCAAGTCAGTAAGGGAAACATCCGGAGTAGGCACGCGTATTGCCAGGCCGTCCATCTTGCCTTTTAACTCCGGGATGACCGAGCCGATTGCCTTGGCTGCGCCGGTTGAAGTAGGTATCATCGAAAGGCAGGCTGCCCGCGCGCGGCGCAAATCCTTATGCGGTAAATCCAGGATCTTCTGGTCATTAGTATAAGAGTGTATTGTGGTCATTAATCCGCTTTTGATTCCGAAATTATCCAGCAGAACTTTCGCCATAGGCGCAAGACAGTTAGTAGTGCATGAGGCGTTGGAAACGATATTGTGTTTTGCGGGATCGTATTTTTTCTCATTCACGCCCAAAACTATGGTTATGTCTTCCCCCTTTGCCGGAGCAGAGATAATAATTTTCTTTGCCCCTCCTTTTGTCATATGGCCGATGCATTTTTCTTTATCGGTGAATACGCCCGAGGATTCTATGACGACTTCCACTCCGTAATCCTTCCAGGGTATTTCATCCGGAGATTTGCAGCTTAAAACTTTAAGCGTCTTGCCGTTAACTACTAAAGCATCATCTTTAGCTTCCACTTTAGCATCCAATGCCCCAAAATTGGAATCATATTTCAAAAGGTGGGCTAACGTCTTTGTTCCCACAGGTAAATCGTTTACAGCCACAAAATCCAATTCTTCTGAACCTTTGGTTAATGCTGCGCGATAAACCAACCTTCCGATCCTTCCGAAACCGTTGATACCGACTTTTACCGCCATTTCTTGCTACCTCCTTTTTATTATCTTATTAATTGTTTGCGAAGAAGTATCAATCTACTTTTGCTTCTCTGAGGAATTTTGCAGCTAACTCGGGCGGGGTAGGCACAAGATAAAATCCCGTTCCCCATTCAAATCCCGCTACACGCGTCAATTTGGGCATAAACTCTAAATGCCAATGATAATTATCGAAGCTGTAGCCGTCGCTGTTTACAGGCGAAGTGTGAATCATAAAATTATACGACGTGTCGCCGAATACCTTTTTTACTTTTGCCACAACCCCCCTTAAAATATTCGCCAGGTCCGGCATTATTTCAAGAGGAGTCTCGAAGAAAAAAGCGGTGTGTTTCTTGGGCATAATCCAGATCTCGAAAGGAAAACGCGAGACAAAAGGACAAAAGGCGAAAAAATTCTTGTTTTCCAGGATAATCCTTTCTTTGTCTTCCAGTTCCTGCCTTATCATATCGCAGAAAACGCAGCGTTCGCGGTATTCAAAATAATTATGCGCCCCCATTATCTCTTCTTTAACATTCTTGGGCACCATAGGCAGGGCAATTATCTGGGTATGCGGATGTTCTAAGGAAGCGCCGGCAGCTGCGCCGTAGTTCTTAAAAATCATAATATATTTAAAACGTTTGTCCTTTTCCAAGTCAAGTGTCCGCTGGCAATAAATCTGCAGGATAGCGCTCACTTCTTCGGTTAATAAATCACAGAGGTCTTTGTCATGATAGGGTGTTTCGATAATAACTTCGTGTGCGCCGACGCCGTTTGACATATCATACAACCCCAGCCCTCTTCTATCCAGGTTCCCTTCGATCTGAAGTGCAGGGAATTTATTGGGTACTACTCTTACCTGCCAGCCAGGCGTGTTGGGTGCGGTGTGCGTATCACGTATAGCAATTATTTCCGGCGGAGTCTGCGATTCATTGCCGTAACAAAACGGGCAAACCCCCGCCTTTCCGCTGCGCGGCTCATCATGGTCATAGCCGCCCGGCTCTTGAGGCTCATCGGTATTCACAATTACCCACCTGCCTCCGATAGGATCTCTTCTTAATTCCGACATATATTTTAGCCCGTGTTCACTTCTTTTAAGAATTTTGCCGCTGCTTCAGGCGTTACGGGACAGATATAAAAACCTGTGCCCCATTCAAATCCAGCCACGCGTGTTAAACGCGGAGTAATTTCGATATGCCAATGGTAATCATCGGCGATAGTCTTCCAGTAACCCAGCTTTTCCCTTCGGAACGGCGCAGTATGAATTATATAATTATACGGGGGATCATTCAACCCGACCTTCAATTTCAATAAAACCTGTTTCAGGATTTTGGCTAAATCCTTGCGCTCGTTCTCAGCCAGAGAAACAAAATCACAAGAATGCTTTTTGGGCAAAATCCATATCTCAAAAGGGAATCTTGAAGCAAAAGGGACAATAGCGATAAATCCGTCTATATCAAGTATAACCCTTTCATTCGTCTGCATTTCCTGTTTTATCAAATCGCAGAATATGCATCTTTCATGATATTCGTAGTAGTGCCGCGCGCCAACCAGCTCTTCCTTTACGCGCTTTGGATTCACCGGTGTCGCGATCAACTGGGACCGGGAATGTTTTACCCTCCCGCCTCCGGCTGTCCAGCCGTAATTTTTAAACGCCAGCAGGTATTTAAAACGTTGATCCTTTTCCAAATCTACAATCCTGTCAATATAACAGGTCAAAACCTTTGTGATTTGTTCTTCACTCAAATCCGCGATATTCGCGATGTGCTTGTTTGTCTCAATGACAATCTCATGCGCGCCTACGCCGTTCATAAGGTCATATAAACCTTTGCCTTTGCGTTCAAGGTCTCCTTCAATTCTCAAAAAAGGCGTAAGGCTCGGGACAACTCTTAGTTCCCATCCGGGCGTATTCTTAGGGGCATTCTTAGGCCTTACGGCGTATATCTCCGGAGGAGTCTCGGATTCCTTTCCTTCGCAGAAAGGACAGTTTTTTTCCGGGACAACTGGCTGTGCGAGGTTCGCAAATTGGTCAGGCCTTCTGGCGCGTTCAGTAGCAACAATCACCCATCTACCTATAATCGGATCTTTTCTTAATTCAGGCATCGGTTTCCTAGCAGGATTCTTTATAGAGGGATAAAATTAATTTATGAAGGCAAAAATAACCCTCGTCCTCTTCTTAAAGAAGAAAGTATAGCATATCTTGTATTGTTTGCAACTATTTTTTTCTTAAGACTTCTCCGATACAAACTCTATGGCCGAGAATGAATTCTTCTGTTTTCATTATTCTCTTGCCCTCTAACTGCAATTCTTCGACGCGTAGAAGCCCGCCTGCGGTGGCCACAACTATGGCTTCTTTACATACCTCTATTATCTGGCCGGGAGAAACGTTATGCTTGCGGATATCAGACGAAACAGGGCTGGCTTTATAAATCTTCAACAACTTAGCCTTATAATATGTAAAAGCGCCCGGCCAATTATAACAACCCTTTATAAGATTATTGATTTCTGAGGCAGTATTATCCCAATTAATCAATCCGTCTTCCTTTTTTAACTTAGGAGCAAAACTTGCCTTGTTATCATCCTGAGGGTTAAGATTATATTTTTTATCCTCTATTAATTTTAATCCTTCGAGCAACAATTCCGCTGCATCCTGCGAAAGCTTTTCTTCAAGGCTGGCTGCCGTATCCGTATCCAAAATTTCCCTGCCCTTCTGTAATATGCTTGGGCCGGCATCCATCTTGCGGGTAATTTTCATTAAAGTATTGCCGGTTAACTTCTCTCCTTTAATTATCGCCCAGTTTATGGGCGCTGCACCGCGGAAGGCAGGTAATAACGAACCGTGGACATTTATCGGTATAATTCGGGGGATATTTAAGATATCCTCGGACAATATCTGTCCGTAGGCTAAAACTACAAGTAAATCCGGGCTTAAATCCTTTAAAGCCTTTATCGAATCAACGCTATTGATATTGGAGGGCTGAAGAATTTTAAGGCGGGCCCGGCTTGCGGTTTCCTTTATTACAGTATGCCCTAAAACCAACCCGCGGCCTTTCTTCTTGTCCGGCTGGGTAACCACGCAGGAAATTTTATAGCCGCCTGCAATCAAAGCCCTTAAAGACGGTTCCGCAAAATGACTGCTTCCAAAAAATACTATGTTCATTTTTAGCTTTCAGTCGTCAGCTTTCTATAAAGGATCTACATCCACCGTTACTATTATACCTGAATGGCTTAAACTCTTTAAGTTTATTTTCAAAAATTTATTGAGGGCTTTTACGTTATTTGCGCTGAGTAAAATCGCCCAATAAAAATTACCCCTCAGTTTCGGCGGCTGGCCCGGATTAACTGAAACAATCTTCACTCCTCTGACTGATTCCGCTCTGGATAATTTTTCAAATAATTTATTAGAAAAAAGCTTTACCTTTTCTTCTTTTCTACCCCGGCATTTTACCAATGCAAAATTGGTGTATGGAGGGAAACGAAGCTGCTTTCTTGTTTTGAGTTCTTCATCGTAAAAGATATCTGCATCGTGCTCTTCTAATGATTTAAAAAGATAATGTCCGGGCAAGCTTGTCTGAACCACCACTTTATTCGCGGACAAAAAAGCAAGCCCTGTTAATAAGCCGAATGTTTTCTCGGCGGAACGAAAGTCAACAAGGTTTAAAGAATTATCGATTGATAACACCCCGACTAAATCGAACTTATAATCCGTCTCTTTGATAATCACCTGCGTGGAAATAAATATATTATTCTTAAGAAAATCTTCCGTTATCTCGCCATCCCATATGGCAATTCTGGCTTGAGGGAAAATCCTGGATAATTCGCTTTCAACTTTTTCGGTGCCGGCTCCCGAATATTTTATATAGCCGGAATTACACTCCGGGCAAATCTTGGGAGGTGAAATTTTATAATTGCAGTAACGGCAGCTCAATATCCGTTTCTCGAAATAATACACCAGATTTATATTGCAGCGCGGGCACTTCAGGATTTTACCGCAGGTTGAGCAGGAGGCAAAAGTAGCAAACCCTTTGCGGTTTAAAAATAGAAGGACCTTGCCGCCTGCATTTAAAGCAGCCAGGATAGAATCCTGTAAATATTTAGAAAGTATAATCCTATGCCTCTTATCTATCAACGGCAGGTTTTTCATATCAATAACACTGACCTGCGCAGGATTACCACTGCGCGGCAATACCCTATATCTGATTTTATTCAGCCTGGACAGGTTTAAACTTTCTAATGACGGTGCAGAGCTTCCCAGAACCAAATCTGCCTTTTCCAAATTACTGCGCATCAAAGCCGCAATTCTGGCATGATAATGCGGCACCTGCTCCTGCTTATAAACAGGGCTTTGCTCCTCATCTATAATGATGAGCCCCGGGTTCCTTACCGGCGCAAAAATACACGAGCGGGTGCCCACGACAATATTGGCCTCACCTCTCTTAATTTTGGCCCATACTTCCAACTCATCAGGCTGTTTCCGATATAAAACTTGCGCATCCAAATTCAAACCCGCCTTGATTATCTCTTTTGCTTTAATGACTAAACCTATATCGGGGAATAAAAGAATAGCCGGTTTATTTAGTGAAACTGTTTCTTGAATCAGGCTGAGATATATATCCCAGCGGGCGCTGCCGTCTAAGTCATGAATCAAAGTTACGTTTCCGGGGTTCTCTTTAGCCTCTGAGAAATGTTTAAAAGCCGTTAACTCCTTTATAATTTTCCCTTTTCTTAAACTCTCAGGCAGAGCAGTTTCAATCGCCTCGCCCCAGCTGCAACAGTAATAGTCCGATAACTTCCCGGCAAGAACAAGCATATTCCTGTCTAAAACCGGGATATCATCAATGACATCTAATACGGGTTTTATATTCTTGATATTTGTCTGGGAGGCGGTTCCAACAACATAGCCCAGCTTCTTTCTATCACGGAAATTTACCCAAACCCGGGAGCCGGTTTTTATTTTTTCCCGGAGTTGGCCGGATACGCTATAATCAAACGGACCTCGAACCGCGAGGCCCAATACCACTTTCGCATACAACATTATACAACTCCTGAACCGAATAAGGTGTTCTGAGCCCTTTTATCTTGTCCTTAATCTTTAAGATTTTATCGGGATGATTCTTATAATCAAGGACCGCGTCCTTAACCTCAGAAGGAGAACTGACACTGCCTCCTATACCGTAACTTGCCAGGGTTTTAACATTCTCGGTTTCCTGCCCGGGAATGGCAGAAATAAATACCGGGACTATCTCTTTCACTAATAATTCCGATACGCTTAACCCTCCGGGCTTGGTAATAATAACATCGCAAACCCGCATCATCTCTTCTATATTATTTACAAAACCAAATAAATTTACCCGGGGATATCCTTTTGCTTTCAGCCGCGCATATAATTTCTTATTCCTGGCACAGACCACCAGTATCTGCGCCTCTTTATGCAATAAATCCGTTATCCTTTCAATAGGGCCTATGCCGAATGAACCGGTAATCACTAATACCGTAAATTTATTCTCATCAATACCTAATTTTCTGCAAATTTCCGCTCTTTCATATCTTTTAAAGAACACCTCAGCCACAGGTATGCCGGTAACTTTTATATTCTCCGGCGGCACGCCCTGGGCTTCCAACTTTTGTCTGGTTAACTCTGAGGCTGCCGCATACATATCAGTCCCTTTATAAATCCAGAAGGGATGTACCCCAAAATCAGTTATCACGGTAATCAACCTGGATTTGATTTTGTGTTTATTTTTAAGGTATGCGGTTATTCCGGAAGGCAAAAAATGCGTGGAAATAACAAAATCCGGATTTTCTTTGATTAACAAAGATAAAAATGCAGCTGAGTTTAACCTGTCTATTAAAAGATTTATTCTTTTAACAAACCCGGTCAATCGTTTCTTTCGGGTCAGCCAGAACCCAAACGCCCACAAAAAAAGGGCGTGATTTACCAGAAAAAAATAACCCCGGATGTAGAGCCATTTAAATAAACGGCTGCTTTCCTCGGCAACGTCCACAATCCTGATATCGAGATTACGGTTATGTTTTTTAAAAAAACTATATACTGCCTCTGCCGCTTTACGGTGGCCTGCACCGACGGAAACATAGGCGATAATAATCTTCATTTATTTTGCAATATAATATCAACCGCCTCGGATAAATTCCCGGCGGTAAAATCCGGGGATTCCCGCCAGTTGGCTTTATCGCGCGGTTTCTCTTTCCCGGAAAAGACCAAAATGGTCTTACAGCCCGCATTCCTGCCGGTCTCTATATCAACTGTACTATCTCCCACAAAAAAACTTTGCTTCAACGCGCTCTTAGGAATAGCGTGTTCTCTAAGCGCCTGCTCTATCATTCCAATCTTGGGTTTACGGCAATTGCAATTATCTTCGTCACGGTGGATACAATAATACACCGCTTCCAAACCCGCATTGGAATTGGTGAGTTCTTTCATCATATTTTGAGTTATCTCATCTAAGGCTTGTTGGGAATAAACTCCCTTGATTACGCCTGCCTGGTTGGAAATAACAAAGATTTTATATCCCGCTGTTGATAACTTCCTCAATGCCTGCTTGACCCCCGGTAAAAAACGGAATTCCTCCCAGGAAGTCACGTATTCCCTGTCTCCGGGATACTTATTAATTACGCCGTCTCTATCTAGAAATACAACGTTCATCTAAACGAAATATTCTTTGTTTTGCCTTGCCCAGTCAATAAGTTTTTTAATACCTGAGCTCACTTGTATTTTCGGGCTCCAATTAAGTTGGGATTGAATCTTCGTCAAATCCGTTATGTATACCTTCTGGTCAGAAGGCCGCCAATCGGTAAATTTTACTTTCGGTCTTTTACCGGTCAATCCTTCCAACTGCTCCAGGAGTTCAAGCAAGGAAACGGTATTACCCGGTCCGCCGCCGATGTTAAATACCGCATTTTTCAAATTACTGCGGATAAAAGCATTATAGCCGCAAACCAGATCATCCACATAGAGTAAATCACGCACCTGTTTACCGTTGCCATAAATAGTAATCGGTTTATCAAAAAGCGCGGCAATAATAAACCAGGCTACCCAACCCTGCTCTTCGAAACCAAATTGCCTTGAGCCGTATACGCAGGACATCCGAAACACTACGGTCTTCATTTTGTAGATATGGCCGTATTCCTGGACATAAAGGTCTCCCGCAAGTTTGGATACGCCGTAAGGAGTATGGCCGGTTAAATCTATGGACATTCCCTCGGATACACCAGGGGCATTCTTAAAAACATATCTTTTCCTTCTTTCTATTAACGATATTCTATCTACATTCTCTCCATATACTTTGTTGCTCGAGCAATAAATAAAAATTGTATTTTTAGATTTTTTGCGCACTGCCTCTAAAACATTAATCGTCCCGTATGCGTTGATATCAAAGTCTTCTTTCGGCTTATGCACACTAGAAATAACCCCGGGCTGACCGGCAGTATGAATCACTACATCTACACCTTTGCCTACTGCCCTGGCAACGTCTTTGTCATTACGTACATCTCCTTTAATAAGTTTGATGTTCCTGTATTTCTTTAAATAATTCCAGTTAAATTCCACTGACTTCTTATTGTAACCGCATAACTGCGAGCGCATCAAATTATCCAAAACTATAATTTTGTTCTTTCGACTTTTCAAAGCAAAAGTTTCGGCGCAATGGCTGCCTACTAACCCTGCTCCGCCTGTAATAAGTATGCGCATCTATTTACTCCTTATTTATCATCTCGCGGTATTTGACGTAACTTAAGAACTGATATAAAGAATCAAAAAATGCAATCACGAACCCGTAAATTCCGTCTTTATACGCTTTCTTGCGCACGTAACGGCGGAAAAACCGGTCAATTGTCCGCCAAAGCATATGCCCCAGCGTCATCTTACGGTTTGTATTAATCCATTTTTTCGCTTCTAATGTGGTCTGACGGTTAACGCTGTTTAAAAAATGCTCTATATCGGGATAACCTTTATGGATAATATCTTTTTTCAAATGGCCGCAGCCGCCTTCAAAAAAGGCGCGCGGATGGACCTCCACTTCCTCATACCTGAATTTATCCCTTCTAAAAAGCCTTACTTTAGAGGCAGGATACCAGCCTCCGTATCTAACCCAGTAATTGCCGATATAATTGCGCAAAGGGATGTCGAAGGCGACAAATCCGCCGCTCTTTAAGGCAGCGGTAATCTCTGTTTTAAGCTCATCGCTTACTTTTTCATCCGCATCCAGGCTTAAAACCCAACTATTTTTAGCCTGGCCATAAGCCCAATTCCTGTGTCTGCCTTCATTTTCCATTTTTTTAGTCAATACTCTCGCATATTTTTTGGCAATCTCAGGAGTTTTATCTGTGCTGTAATCATCCACCACAATAATCTCATCAGCCCAGCCGGAAACGCTATGCAGAGATTCCTCGATATTAGCTTCTTCATTTTTGGCAATAATCACAACCGTAAGAGATACTTTTTCAGACATTAATCCTCCACAGTTTTCTTTAACGTTTTGGCGGCATACTTAATTTGAGCTTCAGTAAGAAACGGATGCATAGGCAGAGAAATTATTTCCTTAGCCACTTTCTCCGCAACCGGAAAATTTCCTTTTTTATACCCCAGATTTTTATAAACTTTCTGTAAATGTAACGGGACCGGATAATGTACTAACACGCCGATGCCGTTGTCTTTAAGATAAACAACAACCTTATCGCGGTTCCTTACCCGGACAGCATAAACATGATAAATATGCGTGGAATAATCCGCTTCAGCCGGGCAAATAATACCGCAAGAACTTTTCAGCTCTTTTGTATATAACCGGCTATTCTTTACGCGCATACGGTTCCAGATGTCCAGATATTTCAACTTAATTCTTAATATCGCGGCCTGCAGAGTATCCAGGCGGGAATTATATCCTATTATAACATGTTCATACTTTGTTTTCCTTCCGCAGTCGCGCAGCATCGCCAATTTATCGCGGAGTTCCTTATTATCCGTTACCACCATCCCCCCGTCGCCCCAACCCCCTAAATTTTTCGTGGGATAAAAACTAAAACACCCCGCATCCCCTATCGCCCCCGCCTTTTCTACTGGTGACTTGGTGACTTGGTGACTTGGTGACTTATTACAATACTTTGCCCCATGCGCCTGGCAGGCATCCTCAATTACCCTGAGGTTATACTTTCCGGCAATTCTCATTATCGGCTGCATATCCGCAACCTGGCCAAAGAGGTGCACAGGAATAATTGCTTTGGTCCTCTTTGTTATGGCTTTCTCAATTTTATTGACGTCGAGATTATAAGTTTTTTCATCGATATCCACAAAAACCGGCTTTGCGCCTGTGCAGCTGACTGCAAATGCCGTGGCAATAAAAGTAAATACCGGGATAATCACTTCATCACCTCTACCGATACCCATGCTTAACAGGCTTAAAAACAGGGCGTCTGTCCCTGAATTAAGCCCAATGGCGTACTTACTTCCGCAATAACAAGAGAATTCTTGCTCAAAAAGGCCTACATCACTACCCAGGATAAAATCTGAACGCAGAGAAATTTCTTTAATCGCTCTGTCTATTTCGTTTTTGAGCTCCTTATACTGCCTCGGCAAATCCAGGAAAGATACTTTCATTAACCACCTCTCGAAGGTAATTCCGCTATCCTCTTTAATACGAACTTTCCGGAAATAAACTTGAACTTATCCAAAAAATTTTTTATATGCTCGGAACAAATCACATAATCGTAACGCCTGTTTGCGCTGCGCAAGGAATTACGTAAAAGGTGCAATAGAACCGCTGCTTTTAAAAAATAATCGCTGGTTTCTTTCACGAAACAATTTGTATGGTTAACAGAGAATTTATTCCCTCCCTTGAATACCACCAGGCGCGCCTGCTGTCTCAATAAATAAAGGCAAGCTTTCTTAATGTTGTTTTCCTTATCCTTAAGGGAGCCATCTACAACCAGAAGGGCTTTCTTAAACTTTCCCCAGCGGGATAAAAATATCTGTTTCTTCGCATTGAATTCGGCATCCATGCCCTTTCTGCCGAATTTCTGCTCATAAGTAATATTTCTATAATGCCAGACAAACGCTCCCTGGGCCCTGACGACAGTAAAACCCGCGTTGACAGCCCGCAGGGAAAAATCCCAGTCATCATAATAACCTGGAGAAAATATTTCGTCTAAACCGCCGATTTTTTCCAGGACTTTTCTTTTTACCAGAAAACAGAAACCCCGCGCCCAGTCTGTTTCCATAAATTTTCCCTGCTGCTTTCGGATGACATTCTTAAAATAATCGCCTTTAGCGGCACAATAATTTTTAGGCAGTTCCCAGATAGGATTAACTATGCCTATTTCATTTTCTTTTTCAGCAATATTGACCATCTCAGAAAGCCAGCCGGGATAAACTAAGGTATCATTGTTCATCACGCAGGCATATTCTGCTTTTGAATAAGCTATGCCTTTATTTACAGACTTTACCCAGCCCAGGTTGGATTGATTGCGCAGCAAGATAATCTCATTGATACTGCTTAATCTATCGAGGTAGACGGCTGCTTCCTCACCGCTTGAATCATCTATGACTATAATGCGGTGCTTATAATCCGTGTGCTTCTGGATACTTTCTATACAGCCTTTGGTATAACCCAACTGGTTATAAACCGGGATGATAATATCGCAACTCATGTCTTCTTAACTGCGTTAATCCGGCTTTCGTCAAAACCATCAAAAACCCTGTAACCGAATTTCTGAAAGAGCCGTCCGGGTAATCTGTCTTTACTTATAATCAAATCATAACGTTTTTTCTTGGTAAGAATCACCCAGAGCAGATTAAGAATATTAGAGTATCTTATAAACTTTATCCCGGAGTGTTCTAAAAGATTCAGCTTTTGAAAAATTTCCGCACCGTTATGATTAAGATTTTTAACCAAAAACCATAAATAATTTCCGCTTCTGGCTGATTTTACGGCGTCATTTAGCGCTGCGGACAATTCCTCTTCGCTGTTAACCACCCAGGCAATACGCAGGATTTTTCCCCATTTCTTCCTGAAAGCCTCCCTGCTTTTGATAAAAAACTCCTCTTTTTTCTCACCTATCTGCTTAAAAGAAGCATGTTCTTTGTGCCAGACATAAGAGGCCTTGGCAACACCGATAAGATAACCTGCCTTCTGGGCTTTCAGGGAATAGTCCGTATCTTCGAAGAAAAAAGGGCTAAATTCTTCCGATAGGCCACCGACTTTCTCAATCACTTCTCTGCGTATAAAAAGGCAGAAACCTATACAAAACGGCATCTCCGCGAAAACGCCTTTGTATTTCTTCTTCAGTTCCTCTGCCAAATCATCCAGAGGCATCCCGCTCAGCGGATGCGTCCCCAGATTATTGCTGTTGGGATTCAAAATTCCGATGCGTGCGTCTTTCTCAAAAACAGAAACAACCTCCTCAAGCCAACCCCTGGTAAAAATCAGGTCGTTATTTGCCAGGCAGACAAACGGCGCATCGGACAATGCAATACCCTGGTTCATTCCTCCGACAAAACCTTTATTTTCTTTGTTAAGTACGATTTTTAGTTTTATCGTATCGGTCCCTTTCAGCGTTGCCAGGTACTCGCCTGTTCCATCCTGACTGCCGTTATTAATGATGATTAAGCGAGATGAAAGAGCCGTATTGGCAAAAAAGCTTTCTACAAAATTCTTTATAATTTGTTTCCGATTCCAGGTCAGGACTATAATGTCAGCTTTATAAGTTTCCATTTACGCCAATCCCCGCCTTTTCAATTCCGCCTGTGCCTTGGCAGTCAAATCTCTGGCTTTCTGGCTGTCAGACCACTCAATCAAATCCTTCATCCCTTCCTTAAAAGAAACCTTCGGGGCAAAGCCTAATTTATCTTTTATCCGGGAAATATCGGCATAACAATGGCGGATGTCTCCGGCGCGGAATTTTTCTAAAACCTTTGGCTTAAAATCTTTTTTATAAAGCTTAATAATGATATCTGCAACATCAAGGATTGAATGAGAGATTCCGGTCCCCACATTGAAAAACTGGTAATCCGCCTCTTTCTTTTTCATCGCCAATATATTTGCTTCCACGATATCAGAAACATGAATGAAATCTCGTGACTGTTTCCCGTCTTCAAAAATCAAAGGCGGATTATCGTTTTTTACACGGGATAAAAAGATTGCCGCCACTCCCGTATAAGGGTTATTCAAGGACTGGCGGGAGCCGTAGATATTAAAATAACGCAAAGCCACCGTAGGAATCTTATAGGCAATACCTATCTCAAGACATGCTTCCTCCTGGTCGCGTTTAGTAGTGGCGTATATTGAGGTAGGAAATAACGGCTTATCTTCATTGGTGGGGATTGCCGAAACATCCTTCGAGCATTTCGGACAATTCATTTCCCAGTCTTTACTCTTCAGTTGTTTCTCCCGGCGCAGACGGGGATGAACTTCTCCGCAAGAATCACATCTATAAGCACCCTCGCCATAGATGGACATACTCGAGGCAACAATAACTTTCTTTACTTTATTCCCGGTGTTGACTATTAAATCCAAAAGCACCGCGGTGCCAAAAGAGTTGTGCGACACATATTTTTTTATCTCATACATTGACTGGCCTACTCCGATCTGGGCAGCTTTATGAAATATTACCTCTATATCCCTCATTGATTTTTTGAGCTTTTCCTTGTTGCGGATATCGGCAAAGATATACTCCGCCTCTTTATTCAAATAAGCGGGTTTCTTATTGCCGTGGACCTGCGGCTCAAGGATGTCATAAACTCTGACACTATGTCCGTCTTTTACCAGCCTGTCCACTAAATGTGAACCGACGAACCCGCAACCGCCGGTAACCAGAATCTTCATAGTAATCCCTTTCTTTAAAACTGTTCTATCTTCCTTTTCTTAAAAGAGGCTGCAAACTCAAGACTTACCTTCCTGGCAACAATATAATACTGATAGGTCAGAAAATGTCTCAAGCTTTTTAAAAAAATGAAATTAAATATTTTTAACAACCTTGACGTTACTACATTTCTGCCGATATGAATTATTTCGTATCCGGCCCCGGCAAATAGTTCTTTTATATTAATAATTGTGAAGAATCTAAGATGTTGCCTGTCCAATATTCCTTTATCCATATAATCCCAGGTGTCCTTAAAAACCAATCCCCCGATGACCTTATAATAACGAACGTTAGGGATACTTGCAACAATACATCCGGCATCATTCAAATAATCCCTGTGTGATTTTAAAATATTAAGAGGGTCGATAAGATGCTCAAGCACATCGGCATATAGAATACAATCAAAGTAGCCCTTAGTAAAAGGCAGTGTTAGCATCTCGATATCGCCAGGAACAATCCGGTCCAGCTTTTGTCCGGCCAAAAAACACAATCGTTCATCGCCTTCTACTCCGATAACTTCCCTTCCCTTTTGCTTCAATTTAAAGCCCAATCCACCGTCGCCACAGCCAATATCCAAGATTCGTTTTGCCTCAACAGGGACCAAATCCAACAATTCATCGCGTTTATCTTTCTTAGCCATAAATTTATATTCTCAATGAATTAAATTCGCTTCCAAACTTAAACGCTATGTAATTAAACATTGCTTGAACCCGATGATAATATGTATGCTGCCTTATTACCAAATTATATCCTTCTTGAGCAATCTGTTCCCGTTCCGAATCATTTCTTAAATAATATTCCGATAACTTCAATAATTCTTTATTGTTTTTATAAGTAACGAGATGTTTCCCATCCTCGAATAAATCATTAAACCCGTTATTTCTAAAATAGTTGGTTAACAAAAAACAGCCGCTTGCCATAATTTCAAATATCCGCATGTTAATATCGTTTGCTATTGAAGAGTTAAAACCGATTTTTGAAGCACTGTAGATTTCGGACATCAGCCTGAAGTCTATTTGCCCAATAAAACTTTTAGGAAACTTTTTTCTTAAAAGCTCAACCTGTTTACCTCGAGCGAACTTCTGCGCATCCCTGCCTACAAATCCAATATCATACTTTTTGGGTAAATCTAATTTTTTGTGTATTTCCGGGTCGCAGGCAAGAGGAAACCACTGGCAATCAACTTTTGTTTCCCTGCGCAGCCTCTCTGCTCCCTCTTTCTGCGCGCAGAAAACAATATCATAATGTTCTACCTGACGCCGTATTTTTTTATAAGGCTTTTTAAGATGGGTATCAATCACCCAGAAAACCGCCGGATGCAGATTTTCAGGAATGTCAAATTTATAGTCTCCGTGGTCAATCCGTAAATACAAATCATAGCCGCTTTGCAGAGCGCCTGGCTCGGTTACGCCGAAAATATCATACGCTATACCGGCTTTTTTAATTACCTTCTCGATATACGCTCCGGTGGTCAAAGGCGATTCGTAATTATAAATTAAAGCTATCTTCATAGTAATTTTTTGACTGTTTTGAATACTTCATCTACGGTTATATCCCGAAGGCACTGCTTATTGTTCCGGCACGGCGAAAGACGGAACTTGCTATAACACGGCCGGCAGAATAGATCTTTCTTGAGGACAATCGTCCTTTTTTCATCATACGGATACGGCCCGTAAACTTTTTCGTCAACCGGCCCGAACAAAGCTACCAATTTCTTATTCATGCCATCGGCAAAACGCAAAGGGCCTGTATCGTTACCGATAAAAATGCTGCATTTCTCAACCAGGGCAACGGCCTGAGGCAGCGTAACAGAGGTAAACTCAAAACAGTTATTTATATGCTGCACGGAGCTTAAAATTTTATCAACATCGGATTTCTCCCGCGGACCGGCAAAAATAAAAACCTTTGCTTTGAACTCGGTTCCCAGCTTATCAATCAACGCAGCATATTTATCCCCCGGCCAGCGCTTAATATAGGCATCCTTACCAAACGCATCTCCGCCGCAGGGAGCAATACCGATTATCAGATCTTTTTCGCTGATATTGTGTTTTTTTAAAAAATCAGCTGCCCCTTCTTTACTTTCTCTATCGGCATATACTTCCAAGCCGTATCTTTTTACCGGCAAATCCAATAATGCAAGCAAATCCAGATAATAATCAGCAACATGTTTATGGACATAACCTTCGATTTTGAGCTTTCGATTTAAAAATCCGCACCTGTTTTTATAATCAAGGCCATAGCGCTTCTTTATGCCGGCAGCCCATGCAAAAAATCCATACTGTGTGTTTAACGACAAATCCAGTGCAATTTCTATTCTTTCTTTTCGTATATCGGCGATAAAACTATTGAACTCCTTAAGCCATAAAAAAAACGACTTCTTTTTTATTGCTTTGAAGTCGTCCCGTTCATAGATAAAAGTTTTATAAATAAACGGATGGCTGCCAACGATAGGATTGGTTTTCCTGTTACAGAGGTAATATATCCTGGCTTCCGGAAAATTTTCCTTTAGATTCCTGATAAGCGGCGTGGAAAACAGCACATCTCCTATTCCAAAAGGGTTTATGATAAGAAATGACCTGCGGGCATTCATTTAGTTTTATTCTTTTTCTGCTTAACTTTCCTCTCAAAGAGCTCATCAATCTTATCGATTAAGTCATTGCGCTGCTGGTTGGCAAAGTCTATTTTCTTCTTGATTTTACCGATGTATGAAAGCGGTACATCTTTACGTCGAGCTTCGTCTTCAAGATGCCAGAGTTCGAGGTTCTTCTGCGCAAGTACCGAAATGGCTACTCCGAGACTCTCAGTCTGTGGGATACATCCGATATCTTCTGTCGGATTATACAATTTCAGCTTTTCGTCTCTAAGCCGCTTCTTACTTTTATAAGCCGAGGCAATAAATTCGTCTATCTCCTGCATCAAATCCTGCTTTTGAGATTTAAGGATTTTAATTTTGCGCTCCAGTTCCAATTTAGGCACTTTCGAATTTTTATCTTCCAGCATCTGATGAAAGTGGAACTCGCGGATTTCCTTGATTGTCAGCTTATCTACTAAACTTCCCAATGTCTCAGCCATTTACCTCTTTCCTTTCCGTCATAGAGCAAGAATCGGATTGTTTCGGCAGCACCCCGCATGCCCCGCCTATTAAGAACCAAAACATATATGTTTCATTTACACCCACGGTAATAATTGTTCCTGCCACTCCATAGACAAGTGTGGCTACAACCAAACCACTGATCCCGATAAGTACAGTGAACTTATTATTATCTTTTATGCTTTTTACGTGTTTAAACACATGTTTGAAAAAAACAATAAAAAGCATAAAAAAAGCAAACAAACCAATGATTCCCATCTCCGCCATGATTTCAAAATAAAGGCTGTGGGCATGCAGATATATATCTCTGTAAATAGTATCCATCAGTGGATAATCTTTCGGCAAGCTGTATTTATCGGTTTTAATAAGCTGCTCAAACATACCCACTCCTGTTCCTTTTATGGGATGGTCCTTAAACATAGATATTGCAGAAGCATATAGCGGAGTGCGGTGATTCCATTGTTCTGGATAAGGTATTGTTTTTATCATTTCGCGTACTCCGTGAAACAGAAACCCTACTAGAAATAAGAGAAAAATAGACATAACCATCTCTATTGCAAGTTTACGGTTTTTAAACAGGCTGATAAATAACAAACTTACTGATACTGCAATCCATCCGGAACGAGATTCCTGCAGAATTAAACAGAATAATAAAAAAAACAGCCCTAATAGGCTAAAAATTCGAATCCACCGTTTTTGTGAAAAAATTGTTAGGGCGAAGTTTATGGGGATTAAATACACAATGTACAAAGGAAGCATACAAAACGGCGGACGTAATCCGAAAACCGTGTAAAGCCTTGTGGGTCGCAAAACAAAATAATCCCATATCCCGCCCAGACCGATAAAGATGCTGGAGATGAAAATAGCCGTGATAAAATAAGGCAAACTTTTTTTGGCATCTGTGGCTACGTCAATTCCTATCCAGAATAAAGTCACATAAACTAAATAGCGATTAAAGAATATCTTCTGGCTATGATAGAAATTTTGACTGAACACGATTGATATAACAACTGCTATACCAAATATAATAAGGGGTTTATTAAGAAAGTTCCTGGGGATAAGAAAACGAAAAAAACCAGATTTGTGCTTTAAAATCTTTAAAATAAGCCAAGCGGCGAGCGCAACAGAAAAACAGTATTTGGCATACAATCTGTTATAAGGGGAGATTACTATAAAAACAGATAAATCTATAAGCAGTATATCTTCTAAAAAATTAATCAGTCTTTGCATTGCGAGACCTTAATCAGAAAGAAAGCGGTAATATTTCCTTTATTTTGCGAATAACTTTTTCTTCATCCATCAAATTTACATAGAGTTCAAGTTCCTTTAACCTGCGGCGAAGGTTTACAGGGTCAAAATGATTGGGTTCAGTCACATATATCTTCTTGTTCTTAGTCACCCTGTCCTTTTCAATGTTTAAAAGTAGCTCTTCGGAAAGTTTCTCACCTTCCCTCAATCCAACAAACTCTATTGAAATATCTTTTCCTACGGTCAGCCCTGAAAGGGAGATTAAGTTTTTGGCAATGTCCAGGATTTTTATCTGCTCCCCCATATCCAGGATAAAAATCTCGCCGCCTTGCCCAAGTGCTGCTGCCTGTAAAACCAGAGAAACCGCCTCATGGATACTCATAAAATACCTCTCTGCCTGAGGATGAGTAACTGTGACCGGCCCACCGTCAAATATCTGTTTTTTAAAAAGCGGCACGACGCTTCCGGATGAGCCAATGACATTTCCAAAACGCACCGCCATAAATTTTGTATTGGAATTCTTTGCTTTTGCCTGCAGAACCATTTCAGCTATGCGTTTAGTCATACCCATAACGCTTAAGGGATTGACAGCTTTGTCTGTTGAAATTAAAACAAACCGCTCTGCTTTATAATGATTGGCAGCGTAAATAACATTACGACTGCCTAAAATGTTATTTTTTGCGGCGGCAATGGGATTTTCCTGCATAAGGGGCACGTGTTTGTGAGCGGCTGAGTGGAATATTACGTGAGGCCTGTATTTTGAAAATACATGTTTGAGTAAGGCTATATCTCTCACATCCCCTATAATGGTCATAAACTTAACCGGAAAATATTTCTTTTTTAACTCTAACCCTAAAAAATAAACGTTGTTCTCATCATGGTCAAGTAAAATAATCTGCTGTGGTAAAAAGCGCGCTATCTGACGACAAAGTTCGGATCCGATCGACCCCCCCGCTCCAGTAATAAGAATACGCTTGCCTTGTATATAAGCACTAATCTCACCCTCATCAATCTTTACTGTTTCTCTACCCAACAAATCCTCGGGTTCTACTTCACGGGGTTTGATCACCAGATCGCCGCGCAGGATTTTTTCGAGACCGGGAATAATTTTTATTCTTACTCCCGGGAGCTGGCAATACGAGAGAATATCCCGGATCACTTCTCCTTTTGCCGAAGGGATGGCTAGGATTATCTCTTCAATAGCCAGTTTATGTACTACGGCAGGGATATCCTTGCGGTTTCCCCATACCCGGACTCCATAAATAAGCTGGTTTTTCTTGGCAGGATCATCGTCAATAAAACCGCGCACAGACATCTCCGTGGTGGGATTGCTGCGGCACTCCTTCAACATTAAAATTCCCGCCTCACCGGCACCGACTATAAGCGTGTTGTATTTTTTATAAACAGCTAAAAAGTTAAATCTCTCTCTGATTAACAAACGGGTGATAAAACGCACGCCGGAAAGTAAACTAACGCTTAAAATAAAATCCAGAATAAACACAGAACGTGGAAATCCGACAAAGCCATGCATAAGTGCCACTACCAGGCCAAAAAATAAAGTTGAAACAAAATTAGCTTTAAGTATCTGCCATAAATCATCTATACTGACGTAACGCCACAGTCCGAAAAAAATTCCCGTATAATAAAACGTCAGCATTTTTATCAAGAGGACAACCGGAAGAGTTTTGAGGAAAATTTTCCAGAAAGCAGAAGGAATGTTAAATTCAAAACGTAGAAAAAACGCCAGCCAATAAGAAATGATGACTAATAAGAAATGGGTAAGGACAATCCACAATCTCCGATATTTTAAAAAAAAGTTGTTTAATTCCATGATAAGACGGCTCCAATTGGTAAAACCTATCGATATTTTTATTTCACTTAGACGCTTATTATATAATACAAAACCGAAATTAGCAATTTAATGCTGTATCCCCTCTTTCTTTAGCACCTTCAGAATAGTAACGAACAAAATTTTCATGTCCAGCCAAAACGAGCGGTTCTTGCAATAATATTCATCAAATCCAACTTTTACTGTGATGGGCAGTTCGTCTCTGCCGTTTATCTGCGCCCAACCTGTTAGCCCGGGAATTATGCTGTGAATGTTTTTGCTAGTCCTTAATGCCACTAAATCATCCTGGTTAAACAAAGCTGGCCGCGGACCTACAAAACTCATGTCGCCTTTTACAACATTAAATAACTGCGGTAATTCATCAAGGCTGGTTTTTCTTAAAAATTTACCGGCTGGAGTCAGATATTTTTCGGGGTCGTCTAAAAGGTGCGTAGCAACAGCAGGAGTCTGTAACCTCATCGTCCGGAATTTAGCCATCTTGAAAATGGTATTATTGATGCCCACCCTGTCCGACCAGTATAACACAGGTCCTTTGGAAGTCAGCTTTATTGCCAAAGCAAACAGAAGCATAGGAACACTAAAAATTAGCAATAAAATAAGCGCCAATGTAAAATCGAAAAAACGTTTCATCATTTAACCTCTGCAAATAACTTGTCATTTTTTTTATCGTAAGAAATATATCCGGTCCTGAAAAGTAATTGCAAACGGTGCTGAAAAATCCTTCTCCAGTGGTTACGCTGTTCAAAGCTTTTTGCCCACTCTCTACCGGCATCTCCCATTCTTTTACACAGCCCTTCGTCTTCTATAAGCTTTTCTATTTCCCTGATTAAACACTGTACAGATTTAACGGGGACTAAAAAACCAGTTTGGTTACTTATAACTGAGTCTTTTGGGCCGGGGATATCTGTTGAAATAACCGGAATGCCCATTGCTGAAGCCTCAACATTGACAACCCCAAATCCTTCACGATATGATGGTAATACAAAAACATCCATAGCTGCTATGAATTCCTCCGGCTTTTCTTGATATCCGACACATACAATTTGTTTATTAGTCTGGATAGCAATTCTTACTTCATCCATATACTCACGGGTTCCCACTTCTTGAGGTCCAACTAAAAGTAAATACATATGCGGGTACTTGCTCACCAGGTTATTAAAAGCCAGCACCAATTCATTGATACCTTTATCGCGCCTGAGCCTTCCTACAAATCCCAGTACAAATGCCTTTTCAGGAATACCCCATTTTTTTCTGATATCAACCCCGGTCTGTTTTAATCTTTCCGGATTAAAATTATCCAGGTCAACGCCGTTGGCACTACCTTCCCCCACAACGCTTATTTTGTCTCCAGGACAAAGCCTTTCTTTTACGGCAAAATCACGGTTACCTTTACTATCAGGAGAAATATGCGTGCTGCAAATACATATAATTTTCTCTATTAATTTCATGATAAAACGCAAAATTCCCCCCTGCCCAGAGTAATATAATCCCCACATCAGGTATAACCGAACGGGAATGCGTAAAATACAAGCTGAAATACTGCCCAGCAGAGCTGCTTTTGGTGTGCAATACTGGATTATATCAAAATGCCCTTTTTTGAGTTCTGAAAAAACTTTGCCTAAAGAAACCAAGTCACGGGATGGCGATATCCCGCGGACCATCGGAATTAATACCAGGCGGCAATTCTTGGAAATCCTTTTATCCAGAAAATTATCGGGCGAGGTTATAACCGTAATATCAAAACCTTTTTCTTTTAAGAAATCTATTTGTTTTCCGTAAAAGAATATTAAGGTAATAGGTACTGTCGTCATAATGCACATTCTCACTGGACGCCTTTTATCCATGGAAGTATTTTCCATTTTCATAGCCATCCTTTACCTTCCAGCCACTCAATAGTCCGATTTAGACCATTTTTGATGCCATATTCGAACCTAAACCCCAGATGCTTCTCTATTTTTTGTGACGAGTATTCATACGGGGAACATAATGCCCTTACCCTAGACGGAGAAAGTGCGAAGCCGGGATAAAAAGCATGGACAATTGTGCTCGCTACCAAAACCGGCAAATACGGTAGGCTCATAGTCGGGCCTGCAAGACGACAGCAAGTTTTTATATGCTCAATAATATCCCGCATCGAAGACTGGTCGTTAATAAGGTAGACTCCTCCATTTGCAGTGTCGGACTCTGATAAAATAATTAATGCCTTGACAACATCTTGCACATAAACATAATTAGCCGTACCTCTTCCTTGTCCGATATAGAAAAAAAACTTCTTTTTTATCTGACGTATAAGCTGGTAAAAACTATCATCGGGGTTATCTTTATCCTCACCGATTACATTCGTCGGCCTCAAAATTGAAACAGGGATGCCGCTTTGCCCCATAAATTCATGCACTAATTTCTCCGCCTCCCATTTAGAATGTTCGTATTCATTGGAGGGGCTGCATGGGGTTTCTTCATTTATTATTTGATAATTTTTCTGGCCCGCTACTCCCGCGCTGCTTAAATAGATGTACTTTTTGGGCCGGGTTTGCCGTATGGTATTGAGTATATTATTTGTACCCAAGACATTGGTTTTGTACATCAGTTTTTTATCTTTTAGTTCCGAAGCCAAATGAAACACATAGACAGCACCAGAAAGAAACCGTCTTAATTGCTGCGTATCAGATAAATCTGCCTCGAAATATTCTGTTCCTTCCGAAAAGAGTGCCTTTGCTTTACGGATATCTCTGGTTAAAACCCTCACCGATTGCTGTTGGGACAGGAGTCTGTGGACAAGATGCCTACCGATAAACCCCGTGCCCCCTGTTACTGCTACAATATCTGTCTTCATGATTAACAGAAAATTTTTTATTCTTACAATGTAACCTTTATGGTTTTATTATCGTGGCTTTCTCCAGCCATTTATAGTACCTGCAAGCGGTTCAAAGGTTCTATAGCGCATAGATTCAAAGATTGCGTTCAACAAGAACCCTACATTGCGCCAAACAAAAGCAAAAACGTTAAACGGCGTTTTCGGGATATGATTGTAAAAAACATAACCGAAGCCAGCACATTTTTGCTCAAAGCTGCGACGTAACCCCGCTCTGCTTACAGGAGAAAAGTTATGTAAAGCTACGGCTCTTCGTGCAAGGGCAAATTTAAAAGCTGACGCCCGTGAATAAAAATCCAGGTCTTCAATCACTGAAGCACCGGTTAAGGAACTGTCAAATTCCACGTGTTTGAATAAATCCCTGCGGAGTGCAGAAAGCCCTCCCGAAAGAAACTTAGAGAGAATAATATTATGCTTTTTAGAATAACAACCGTATTGAAGTAATATACGTTTATCATAAAAAGGACCTATTCTAAAAAGCAGTGTAATCAATCCCCGTAAACGACTTTTTCTATGCGCTGGTAAATGAACTGGTAACTGTGCTACCCCTCCTACTCCGGAAAGTTCCGGCCTCTGATTAAAAACTCCCAGCACAACCTGGATAAAGTTTTTATCAAGAATAATATCATCGTCAATAAATAAGAGAATATCGCTGACAGAAACTTTGACTGCCGTGTTTTTGGCAGCAGTAAGTCCGGTCAAAGTATTGTTAAAAATATATTTATAGTCGATCTGTTTATGGTTGGCTAACAGGGCGCACACAGCACCGTTTGTGGCATCAGTAGTGCTCTGGTCAACGATGATAAGTTCATCCGGCAAATGGCTCTGCGAAAGTACGCTTCTGACAGCAGAAAGAAGATCATCCATTCTGTTTTTTGTTGGGATAACGACGGAAAAAGTTAGGCGTTTATCTTCCTTTATCTGAGGTTTGTTGCAAATCATTTTAGTTTTGAAAAATTTTTAGGGAGTAGATTGCTATCTCATTAATAGTCTGATTCGGTTGAGAATAAATTCTCCTAATTCGAAAAGGACAATAGCCGATACCCCTGAAATTATAATCAGCCCTGAAGTTGCTATCCAGTGGTCTATTCCCATGTTCGCGTAAAACAAATGGCTAACCGAAAAAAGGCATAATGCGCCCATATAATACCGATATTTTCCTCTAAAGTGCATCGTAAAAAGATATACCAGATGCACGCCCATGGCTGCAACTAAAAGCATAAACCACCCTTTCCACCAGCCAAAAATGAGGAAAAATACACCCCAGGGAGTATAAAAATCACTGGAATATCCGCCTACTTTTAGGTAATCATCGCTGAAGCTGCGGTAAAGAACAGGAATAACCCTTGAGGTGTTTATCTCGGCGTCCTTAAATACTACGCCTGGCAGAAGGAGGTTCACTATATTCTTTCCCGCATAGGACATATTCATGTACTTTGACTTGGCTTGAGGCTCGGCATCTATCGAAAGTATCACAATCTCATTGTCAATTAAGCCCATCCGATTCATTACTGCAGTGAAGTGTTTCTTGCAATCTTTATAAAGGAGTATCCCGTCCGAATGGGCTTTCCTGAACATATTTATTTTTTTCTCTACAGCATTTGCGTAGTTTTGCTCAACCGCATTCATTTCTTTCTTTGCAGCATTTGCATATCCTTGCGCAACCGTATCTATTCTTTTTTGCATAGAAAAAGGCCATGTAACATAGGTTAAAAATAAAATAATAAAAAAGATGCCAGCATACCTGAATCTTACTTTAAAGTTCCCCTTGATGCAAAGTAGTATCATGAAAATCATTAAATCCACCCGCATACCACCCCCCCTGGAGCCGGTGAACGATAAAACAGTAAGATATGCTGTTACAATAAAAAAGATCGCAAAGAAAGCTTTTTTATCAAAAACCTTCTTAAACAAAAGACTCGCGCACGCCATAAAGAATACGAAGTCGATATTAAAAACGAGCAGCAAAGACTGAATTAACCAATCATGAACCCCGGTCTGTTTGATGTTTAAAGAATTTACGCCAAGGATATCCCTGATATACAAACCCACTATTATTGTAATCAGAAATACCGCCAATACAACTCCGGCATGATATTTCGCTGGATCACTATCTGGTTTCCCAGAAACCATAAACCGCCTAAAAATCCTCTCTGCAACCAAGAAGCCTGCATATATAAATATGGTTCCAAACAATAGATACAAAAGCGCGATATTGATCTGATCGTTAGTAATTGTTATCCCAAAAGAAAATATCACCATACTGGGCATAAGAAGGTATATGATCAGCCGCGGTATTATGAACAGTGAAAAGAATATAGTCATTATAACGTTCTGAACAAAAAGATTCGAATCGCTGAATTTAACAATCAAGCCAAGGAATAATACTACAGATAACGAAAGTACACATGTCTTCCAGTTAAACAGGTCATTGGGCCCTACCAACAAAAAAGAAACCCCAAAGATGAAATAAAACAGAAGCATAAGGTAAATAATTACATTTTTTAATGACATGATTTCTTTCATAAATTAGTGTTAATCAATCTTGCGTTATTATTGATGGTGGGGATATTCATGGCTCTAACATTGAAGATACTGATTGCTTGCCTTTACTCTGGAAACATTCTCTTTATCTGCGGGGCTAAATTTAACCGTTCCACCAGCAGCCTTCACTAATGCTATACCTGCAGCAACATCCCAGATTTTGATATCATTCTCAAGATACGCATCAGCCCTGCCACAAGCGACATAAGCCAGGGATAAAGCAGCTGAACCCAAAAGGCGTATTTTCTTATATTTTCTTATTCTTCTAATAAAATCCAGAAGTGATTTTTTGGAAAAATCAGTGCTTACAGGAAATCCCGTACATAAAACAGCTTTTGATTTTTCAGTTATCTGGCTAACCATCATGGGTTTTCCATTTAACCAAGCTCCCCGGCCAACCAAGCCTAAAAAAGTCTCATCGCGATTAAAATCATAAACAACACCAAGCAAGGGAACCATCTTTTTCCATAGTGCAATTGAAATACAATAAATAGGAATACCCCGTGAAAAGTTAAGACTCCCATCCAGAGAATCTACAATCCAGCAGTAATCCGTATTCTTATTACTTCCTTTAAGGAATCCAGACTCTTCTGATAATACAGAATATCGAGTCTCTTCTAATAATCGTTTAACGATAGCCTCATCCAACCTTCTATCAGCTAAAATCTTGACATCCCGCTGCAGATCTTTCTCAACTTTCCGATATTTGCCAATATCCTTCTTAATAATCCGAACAGAATTCTCGGCTATATTCTTAGCTAAATTTAGTAAAACTGGAAAATTAGGCATATCTAATCTTATTCGTTTATAAAGGCGTTAATAAGGTTTTCAACTGACGCCATTTCCATAGAAAAGCGACATTCTAAAGTATATGATCCTGCATGTGGAGTAAGAATCACTTGTTTAAACTTAATTAAAGGTCCTGAATAAGGTTCATTATTGAACGCATCGATCCAGGCTCCTTTAATTTTGCCTTCCTTCAATGATTTTATAAGAGCGCCTTCATCAATGAGACCCCCTCGTGCCGCATTCAGTAAAAAGGCTCCCGGTTTAATAAGATTAAATTCCTTTCCTGCTAGAATTATTGTTTCACCGCTAGAGTGCAGCGTAACTATATCCGCCTGAGGAAGAGCTTCCTCCAGCGTAAAGACAGGTAGATCCTCTTTATAATCCTTGAGAAAAGGGTCTACGATTAATATCCTGGTCTTAAACGGAGCTAAGAGTTCTGCTAAACGTCGGCCAATGTTCCCAAAGCCAATAATTACAACAGTCTTTCCTTCAAGCTGCGTTCCGATCCTTTTATTCCATTTTCCTGCATGTAAATCCTGATCCATCAATGGAATCATGCGAAGCAGGCTTAACAAGGCTCCGAGCGTTAACTCAGCTACCGCAGACGTAGGTCCGTGCGGCGTTGATAATACTTTGATTCCCAGCTCTTTGGCAGCCTCCAGATCTATATTTGACAACCCTGAACCGCATCGAGAAATAACTTTTAAATTTGACTTTTCCAAAATTTCTCTATCAAGAGGCTCTAAGCCAGCTATTAATCCGGACACATTGTTTGATAATAATTCGATAACCTCTTCTCGTTTTAATCTGCGCTTATAAGGATTTTCGATTATTTCGAAACCCGCTTGCCTCAAACGCTCTAAGGGGCTATTGTCAAATTCACCAAACGTCGAAGTTCCCAATAAAACTTTTACGCCTCTGCTTGATCCCGTCATATCTTCTGTACCCTTTGTTCATTTTGTACTCGATACTGCAGCCAATAGCATAATAAGTGGCCCACAAGCAAATGGATATCCTCTACGGGGCCGTATTCTCCTTGGACCGATTTAACATGGATAGTCACATCAGAGATTTCCTTTAGCTTCCCACCCTCAAAACCCACTAAAGACATAACAGTACCGCCCTGATTTTTAACCCATTGAGCCGCGGCAACTACATTGCGTGAATTACCGCTGGCAGAAATCGCTACAAGCTTATCCCCAGGCTGGTAATATGTACGGAGCTGATTAACAAACAAATTATCATATCCGCTATCATTTGCTATAGCAAGCATAACTGCTATGTTATCCGTCAATGATAAAACACGGAATGGCATTTCAGTCCCTGTCCTCTTTCGAATGTCAGCCCCAAAATCATTTACCATATGCAAAGCAGTTGCTGCCGAACCGCCATTTCCAATAAAAAAAATCATATTGCGATTCCTCCGGGCATCTGCCATTTCTTCGGCAAAAGCAGAAACTGAAACCGTATCAAGTTCGTTTAATATTTTAGAAAGATAATTGAAATAGTGTTTGGAAAATTGATGGATATCAGACGAATCTTCCAGAATTCTTTCTACATTGTTCACGTTATTACCTCCATTTATTTATTATATTTTAAATATTGATGTCATTTTTTTGCAGCTGCAATGCGAACATGGGAGCTTAATCGAAATTGCTGCAAATATTCCTGCAATGAATGTAGCGCACTTTCATCGCGATGGCGAAACAGATATTTCCAAAAAGGATCCAAAGGAATATTGGGATTTTTTTCATATGCTTTTTTTACAATCTCTACGTCAAGTCTACCGGGAGTACTTATTTCAATTATTTCGAATCCAGCCTGCTCTATCTGCGCAGTCAACGCTTCCAGGGATAAAATGTTAATGCGATCCGGTGGGATTATATTAGGAGAGTTTTTTCCCAACACCTGGTATTCAAAACCGCTGGATGTTGTAGAAATAATAACGAAAAGGCCTTTCTTTTTGCACACACTATAAGCATACTTGATTAGCCTGCTCGGATCAAAAACTCTTTCTAACACTTCGAATGCCGCGAAAACGTCTATGCCGCCCCCTACTCCATCTTCAGAATCAATAATCTTTAACTTCCCCCGAAGCAGACTTTTCTTATCATAAAATTCCGGAAAGACTGATATTATAGATTCAAAACGGGCATTCGCGCTTAACTGCTCTAGAAAAGTTGGATATCTCGTAGCGTAATCTAAAAATTTTTTTGCCCCTGGCAGGTATTCCTCTATAAGCTCCATTATCCATTGGATGCGATAAGAAATAATCTTTTCTGAACGCGATTCTAAAGTATTACCGAGAAAATTTGTACGCAGGAAAACCCCGGCATCCGAATTTTTATAAAAAGACCTCCGCGCTTTATCGGTCGGTCTAGGGGAAACAAAAATAGAACCGCACCTGCTGCAGCTACGATAATCAAAACCCATCTTATTCAATAGAAATTCCGGCTTATCGTCCGAACAACCCGGACAATCAATTGCTTTTAGTAAGGATGTTTTGGAAAAATATTTTTTGATATCCTGCTCAAGAAGCCGTTTATATTCGTTATACAGATCTTGCGGGCGGATATCCGCCTCTTTTAAATCGTCTAAAAATACAACTCTCTTCATAAAATTCTCCTTCGTAGTAAACGAACACTTGGCCTTCCGATAGGCCAAGGTGTTACGTAGTAATTCTTCAAATTATCTTATCGTCATCGTAAATTTTCTGCACTAGCTCCATTGTCTTTACTGCATCAGCAACACCACCATTGGATATTGGTTTGTTATTAGTTATACAATCAACAAATTCGTTGATTTCATCATTCCATGAATTATCATTGTCATAATAAGTCATATTTTCTTGCGGATTTGGCATGGGATACCCGTTCTTGTCATAAAGACAACGAGCTATCTTCAAAGTTTCTCTGCCGTACGTCCGGGTGAAAGATAAGATGCCGTCTATTTCAAGATATCCTCTTTCTAAATAAATTTCTAAAATAAATTTATGGCGCCATTGTGTTGCTGAAGAATGAATCATTGCTGTTTGACCGGTTTTGCTATTCCTCAATATAGCAAAAACATTATCTTCAACACCAACCTGCCAATATGAATTTCGAAGGAAACTTTTTACCTCATCATATTCTCCGGTAAAATAACGGAATAAATCAAGCATATGAATCCCCTGGTCGATAAGTATTCCTCCCCCGGATAGGTCTCTTTTATTTCGCCAGTTATTATCGTACCCTGGGCCACCGGCTTTTCCATAAATTCCCCGTATCCACATTACTTTACCTAAATGCCTATTGTCAACGACAGCTTTTGCTTCAATTATTGCCTGGTGATAGCGGTGGTTAAAACCGAATTTAACCTTGACGGACGGGTTCCGCATTGCCGAATCTTGAATAGCCCTAACATCTTCCAATGTTCTGCCCGGTGGTTTTTCACTAAATACATGAATCCCCCGAGATATTGCTTCGATGGAAATTTCGGGAATATAGCGATTATAGGTACACACAAAAACTAGATCCGGAGATGCACGCAGTAACTCTTTATAATCTGAATAGGAAGTCGTACAGGAATCTCGACATGCATCTGCATTTATATCGCATACGCCTGTTAATTCTAGAAGTGGATGAACCTTAATGCATTGATGTCTTATCTTACCGACTTTTCCGTATCCTATGATCCCTACTTTAAGCGGAAGTTTAGTTTTACTCATGGTGGCGATTATCGTATTATATTTTAGAATTTACTAAAGTCGATTTAACACGTCAAATATGCGGCTGTTCCCCATGCTTCCAATCCAAAGTTTATTCAATACATTTTGGAAAGGATACCACGCCCCTGTAATAAAAAATTTACTGTATCGAAAATCCTCTAAACCGGGATGGTAATGACTTTTTTGGGCATCGTGTAAAATAACCACACCTTCGGGAAGAAGGACTTCCTTGGCAGCCTGAAGGCAAAGCCTTCTAAAACGGGCATCAATAATCAAAATATCAAATTTCTCGTTTAACAACTTGGGAAACATAATATAGTTTTTCTCATTCTCTGATTTAGGGCCGAAAAATCCGCACTTCGGTGGCACAAGTCCCCAATCCGGTTTTTCCCAAAACGGAATAAATTCTTTGCAATACAACCGAACGTGTTGCATAAGCTGTTTTTTCTTTACTTGAAATACAATCTTTTCATGCCAAACCTTGTTATTGTCAATAGAATGCCATTCAAACTCTGCATTTTTTTTCTTTAAATATTGCGCATAGTAAATACTGCTAAAGCCGCTGCCCCACTCAAAAATTTTTATTTTCTTTTTACCGGCAAAATGATCAAATACTGTTTTTAATATCCGTATCTCTTTTTTGGTCTGCGCAGGCAGACCCCACATGCCATTTATACGTAGTCGAATTATGAAATACAAGGCCTGAAATTTAGAACCTATTTTTTTAATAAGCCTCAAGGTTTTCTCCAAATATTCATTCAAAATTAAGAATCTTATTCTCCGCCTGTCAAAGAAACAACTTGACCATTCATATACGCAGATTTACTGTTCAAAAGGCATAAAATCCACCAGGCAGCTTCTTCGGGTTTGCCCATCCTGCCCGCCGGAATCATTTGAATCCGCTCTCTCATATCTTTTACGTGGCGCTGATGAAATGGCGTATCAAAGACGCTTAACCTCAAAGCATTGATTCGAATTCCTAACGGAGCGCAATACCTGCCTAAGGAAAATGTCATGGTTTCCAAAGCGGCTTTTGCCAATCCATAGAATAACGTTTGACGGCTCCCTCCAAATTTAGCCGCAATACTCGAAACATTTACGATCGCGCCTTTAACCTTATTTTCTTCCATATTCTTAATTGCCAGGCGACTTAACCAAAATGGCGCTTTTAAATTTAAAGATAGATCCGCGTCAATCTCTTTTTCGGAAATTTCCAAAAAATGTTTTCTTATAAACACGTCGCCTGCATTGTTGACTAATCCGTCAATTCCACCTGCCCAGTTTATAAATCTTTGAAACATGCCATCGATTTCTTTCAGGTTACGTAAATCTGTCTTGAGAAGGCACATGTTTTTTTTGTGCGGCATAAAACTGTTAACATCCGGTTTATTTTTCCAATAATGCGCGCCTACTTTGGCCCCCCGAATCAATAATTCTTTTACAACGGCTCTACCTATCCCCCCCGAGGCTCCAGTTACTAATACACGAAAACCTTCAGAGCATTTATCAGATTTCATCTTATCCACCTCCAACGTTCGGTTTCAATATCTGTGCTGACCGTAATGGACAGTCTAAACAACCTTCTATTTTATGGGCAAAACATTTGTTGTGCATCTCCCTCATTGTTTCTAATTTTTCAGACTTCCAGGCTTCTTCAATACTGATCTCGGGTATTTTTCCAAGTCGCATCTTACAAAAGGTATCATTTACACAGGGCATAATCCCGCCATCCCAGGAAATGGTCATACGCTGCCAGAGCTGAGGACAAACCCAATCGTTTTCTTTAACCGCAACGCGATTGACCTCATTTTTTAAATCAATGCATGCTACCTCATCGACAATTTCACCCCAGAATTTCGAATATTGCTCCATTTTTGGTTTTAATTCATCAAGTAATATAGTCTGTATTCTTACCCAGGGAAAAGATTTGTTTAGCGCCTTCCTGAGCGACATAAATTTTTTTATATTTTCTACTGTTTCCTCAAATGCTGCACCAACTCTCTGAGACTCGTAAAATTTCTTTTCATAGCCCTCAAAGGAAATAATAATCCGGTCCATCCCGGCACTGATGATATCTCTTGCCTTTTCCTCTGTCAGTAAGGTAGCGTTGGTATTCATAAAAACGTCAATAATACCCTTTTTCTTGGCATATGCCGCCATTTCAGAAAAGTCCGGATGAAGCAAAGGTTCACCTCTCCAGTTCAATTTTATAGATGATAAACCTTTAGCGCTTCCCTCGTCGATTATTTTTCTAAAAAGCGAAAAATCCATCATCCCGCCTCTAAAATTTGCATAAGTTGTAATACAGAATGGGCATTTTAAATTACAGAGCGGCGTTGTTTCGATGTCCAGATGAATAGGAAAACGCCCGATTATTTTCTTAACTGGATATTCATCCCATTTCTTTCGATAATCGCAATATCTTTCCATTTCAAAAGGCGATAGACCCTTTTGCTTCAAGAGGTGAAAATTTCCGTTAATTTCGACTCTAGTCATATTAGAATCCCTGTATTATTTTTCAGTTAAATTTCTATTCCGCTCCAGAATACTTTTTATATATAACGTCATTTTCTAATATCGCTTCGACATTTTTTAAATCAGCGGGTGTATCTACGCCGATCGTCTGAAATTCTGTAATCAGGATTTGCAATGGCAGGTCATGCTCAACTGCACGAAGCAGATCGATGCTCTCCTGGAGTTCCAAAGGCCCCTCAGGTAGATGTGAAAGCTTTATGCAAAAATCGCTCCTGAAACCCAGAATAGGAACCTGACGATAAACAGGAAATCTTCTTTTATTAACCAAAGCAGAAGGTATAGGATAGCGGGAAAAATATAAAACGCGCTGCTTGAGATTGCTGACGACTTTGACTGTATGGGGCGATCGCATTTCCTCTTCAGTCTTTATTTCCGCAACAGGATTTACACACTGGATATCAGAATTTTCGAGCATTGTATTCACTACATCGTTTATAAGTTGCGGGTTTACCAATGGTTCGTCTCCTTGAATATTCAAAACAATATCGCAAGGGATTTTTCCTGCCACTTCAGCCACCCGGTCATTAGACCGGGTATGCTTCTCAGAAGTCATAATTACTTTTGCACCGAATGCTTCCGAAACCTCTCTTATTTCGTTGTCGCAGGTAGCAACCACAACCTCATCCAATACGCGGCTTAACAAACTGCGCTTCCAGACATGCCATATCATCGGCTTTCCCTTGATACGTTCTAGGGGTTTACCGGGGAAACGGCTTGAAGCCATTCTGGCTGGAATTACACCTAAAACAGGAACTCTTTTATTCGAGCTCATAAATCATCCTCCTTGTAACTCTCTCAAATAATTTATTACAAAAAAACGCTTAGATTCTCATCGCTGGGCTTTGTAAAATACGCCTCTCTTACTCGTTTCCCGATGTTTAGAAACGCATCCTTGTCATTATCAAGAATCGTATTGATTACTTGAAGTTGCTGTCTAATCTCCATAGACGACTCGACTGGCTCCAAAGGATAATCCGGCCACGTAAAAGGGTCATAAAAAAAAGTGTTATCCGGAACTATGCGGATAACAGGAGTCCCCATTGATACAGCCTCCAAGATAGTTATTGACCCCCCTGTGGAAATGACAGCGTAAGTCTTTGACAGCCATTGCTGAAAGACTCCGTCATCAGCAAATTCATAATCGATCATCCCAATCCTATTCAGGAATCTAATAAGGGTCTTTCTTGACAATAAAGGGTGACTTCGTATGTATACTTTATAACCCTTTAAATCTTTTAAGGCATTATTCACTTTCACAAAAAGTTCAAATGCAAGATCGTGGCTGAACGTAAGAGGTAACATTAGCGTTTTATTTTCACCAACAGGCATATTGTTACTTTCTTCTTTACTCATATAAACTGCCCCAAATCTAAGGTTTGCACCAGGCGCTAAAATTTCAGAAGGGAACCCTGTTCGCCTGAACAGTTCTATATAGATCGGCCCGCTGCAAACAATCTTATCAGGTAAGGGATGCTGCTCTTTTTCGTCATCGGCTAGATGATAAGATAATTGATTTAAAAAAAATGCCGTATGCTGAAAACCTATAATCATAGAGTCCGGGAAATATTTTCGACAACCTAAAATAAATTGCTTTTCAGGAGAATTATTCTCGGATGAATAGTAAAAACCGTCTATTTCAAATCCTTCTTCCTTTAATCTTTTGAGCATAGGATAACATAGGTTTAGTATGAATAGGAGTCGCACAAACCAAGACTCTTTTATTGCTTCATTAATGATAGGAGCGACGTTAGTTTTTCTTATTTCTGCATTCTCTATCCGTTTCTTTAGTATTTTGCGACTATCGTTAAAAACTTGTAGATAATCTGAAATTTTTAGATAATGGTGCGGTATTAAAAAAGGCTGACTCTGATTTTTTATTGCGGTATAAAGCTTCTTTCCAGTAGTTTCTCCCGTAGAAGGATTGAGAAACATAGGCAGGGTCCATATTTCATAATTTTTTGAACTCAACCACGTAGGCAAAGGACCGAAATTTCTATCGCTGAATTTTCCAGATTTATCGAAATTGCTGTTATTGACCCAGCTTCTAATGACAATTCTCTTATTTGCGTGTGATTTTTTAGCCGAAAGCGGTCTTAGCACTCTGAAAGCGGCTCTTCGATCCTGCAATAATTCCAATGTAAATTTAAAAAATCCATGGATCTGGCGGATTTTGCGTAACCCCGGCCTTATGATTCCTTGAAATAAACTAATTTTATTCCTATATGTTTTAACACAATATCCCAATTCCATTGCAACATTAGATATACAATCAGATAAAGCAGGGCTTTTCACAATAAAAATTATATCTAAAGGCGAGTCAGAAAGAATTTTCTTAGCGCAAAATAAATAGGTAATATTGCGCAGCAACGGCGTTGAAAACCCATTCTTTGAAGCGACCTGACTCCCCCACCATTCAAGAGAATTGTAAGTTTTATTCAAACCAGCCGAAAGCTCTAACAGGGGATGCTTAATTTCCTGGAATATTTCATTAAATAATCCGCACAAATTCTTTATTTCTATGTTACCCGCAAGTTTTTCTTGCAGATCAATGAAATGAGCATAATCATCGGCTAAATAATAACACAACGTATCTTTATTCCTTATTTTCGGAATTAAAGACGCGGCATTATCGAGCGAAGCCAAGCTAACTTGTTTGTCTATCAGCATGCAAAACTCTCTTTTTCGATAATAACACAAACGTCAACAAAGTTTCAATACGGATTTAACTTTTTTAATAAACGAACGATAGAAAATGTGACGCCATATTTTTACAGAAGAATCGTGAGTAGAATTCAAAGGAACTCTGTCTAGGCATGCTGCTTGAAGATCATGATTGAGACCGCCGGCACTACTAAATAACTTCTTTACTCCATTATGTGATAACAATTTAATATGATGTTTGGAAAAAAATATCCCAGGCTGACCAAATGGAAAAGAGAAAAAATTGAGATAGTTAGGATACTTCTGCAATTCTTCCTGGTTAATTCTAAAAGACATAAGAAGTTCTTCATCCGACATTGACATGGGATTTTCGTGATTAAAAAGATGGTTACCAAAAAAAACGTTCTGATTAAGAGAAACCTTATTCAAATCTTCTTCAGTTGCAAAGGCACCGGTAAAACGGGCCACCTTTTCACTGTATGATACAATAAGGTTTTTATTATACTTATTGATTATTTCCCTACTGCAAAAGAAGGGTAACAAATTCTTGTTAGTTCCTTTGGGGACCATTTTTTTCAGATATTCCTTAAAACTTTCATTTTTCCGGCATATATATGTTATAAAACCCGACCAAAAAATCCCTCCCTTGACTGGCTCCATGTTTAAAAATATGATCGAAGGAACATCGTATTTCTTAAGTATGGGTATTGCGCGCTGAAAATAACTTCGAAACCCGTCGTCAAAACTGATCAAGGCGGCACGTGACGGAATATTGCCGTTTAATAAATCGTCAGGGCTGATAATATTAAAATTCTTTTTTATAAATTTAACCTGGCGCTCGAACACGTCCGGGCGGACATTTAGATTAAACGCTTGGCTGAATTCACTCGGACTATCCGTAACATCATGATAGAGAAAAACAACCAACACATTTTTCAACGAAACATTACTAAATGTTTTTACCCATCTTTTAAGATGTGCCATCAATTCAATTTTCATTTGTTCTTCCTGGACTTTGTAGGAACGCAAAAAATCCGTATGTTATCTCTGCCCCGACAGGTCCAAATCAGAATCAGCGTAGTTGATAAACCAATTGCGTCGGTTCCTTATAAATTCCGAATCGATCGTTTCATCTATGTTACCGACTAGGAAATGCGATCTTGAACGCACACGAATAAAGCCGATTTTCTTTAAGATGCGTTCAAAACTCTTCGATAGGATATCGCAGCGTATTAAATCAATACCTCCCTTCTCTTTGAAATAGCGTATAATGAATTTCCCCATCGAAATCATTGTATCGGTATCTTCGGGAGAAGCAAAAAAATCTGAAACAACACCTATGCTCAGCCCATGGCTTTTGCCTTCCCGTAAAACAAAGTATCCCTGTAACTCCCCATTCTCTTTATCTTCCACCTTGAATATTTTATAATCCCAATACGGTTGATCTATAAAACGCCACGAAAGACTTTTGCTATCCCGGCAGACAATTATCGGAAACAGAGACGCCGTTTTTTTCCATAATATGTCAAAGGAATTGTCAAAGCTAGTGACCTCTTTAATGTAAATGTTTTTTTCTCCCATTTTCCTTATGAGCCACGAAGGTATATAAAAAACACAAAGTAGGGATTTGCTTATCAAGCCTAATAAATTACGCAAAAGCTCACTTTTTATAAAGTTCTGCAAAATTGTGTCAAATTTAATTATTCTGACGTATAACGGGATATAGCCGAGATGAATAAATCCCAATTTTTTATATATGGCAACAGCATAATCATTCGCGCCACCAAGCAAAAATACGGCCGCCTTACCTTTTGTTTTTTCCATCGCCGTGTTAAACAAAAAAGAGGCGATCCCTTTTTTTCTCCATTTTAATGGGGTTATCATATCTCTGCCCCAGACGGCTCGATAAAGGCTATTTTTAATATTAATAGAAACGGGAATCACACCAAGGTGTCCGACAATTTCTTCGCTTTCTTTGTCTTTGCAAAACCATGCCGGGAACTCGTTGTCTTCTATATTGGGATTTTTAACGTTAGCCCACTCCCAGCGGACGGAAAAGTCCTTTGAATTCTGGAAATCAGCTGCATTAAATTGATCTGCGTAGGCTTGCTGAAAAAAATTGAACACATCTTCTTTCTTGGCAAGGTTGGCGGTTTCAATAGTAAAGCGTCCTTTTGATTCTTCTAATACCAACGCAATGTCCTTTTTACAACTCATAACGGCCCCATATCGCGGGAAATAAACTTTTTTTAACTGGCGATGTCTATATTAAATTCAGCGCCGCCTTTTTTAAAAGTCACGATATTCCATATAATTTTAAAATTCTGATTGGTTATTATACGGAACCTTACTCCCAGATATACATATACAGCAAGTGAAAGAAATTTTATTCCGATGCGCGACGCATACCCCAAAGAACCGTTCATAAAAAATAAAATAGATAAGGTAGCTGCGCAAAACACGCCAAAAGTCAATAATATCTTTTTTGCCTCCCATTGAATAGAAAAATAATGTTGGGAGATAATCAATGCTGCAGAACCTGTAACAAGGCTGGATAAAAATGTTGCCCATGCAGCTCCGATAACTCCGAATTTCATGATAAAGGGAATGCTGATGGCGACACCAACCCCTATTTCTATCATGGTGAGCATTGAAGTCAAAAAAGTCTTTTTCTTATAGATTAACTGTATACCGTTTATCTTACTAAAGAACAAAAAGCTATAATACAGAGAAAGAATGCTGACTATCGGAGCTGCAGCGTAAAACGAAGGCCCTGTTAAAAGCCGTACTAATTCTTCCGAGAATAGAGAAATCAACAGACAAATAAAAACCGAGAAGTAGAAAAAGGGCGTCAGGTACTCGCCTATTTCTCTTCCTGCAGATGATTCGGCACTAAACATTTTTTTATAGACCTGGGGGTTAAAGACATTTTGAAATACTGTCATCATAATAAAGGGTACATGCGCTATTCTTTGAGCGATGCTGAATACTCCCACGCCACCCAGCGTATTAAGTAGTTTAAGGACATACTTATTAAACTGCGTACTTATTACACCCATGAAAATTCTTGGCGTAAGCGGCAGACTGATCTTAAGCGAATCCTGCAAAACCTCCCAATTAAAACACAGAGGCATAACTTTTAGAAATCTTACAATTAAAATCGATAAAATCACCAGGCTTGCAAGACATTGCCCCCAAGCCAAACCGATAATCCCTGATTTAAGGTATACAACAAAAAATAGTGATAATGCCACACCCAGTAATGTCTCATCCATAGTATAAACGACGAAATCCTTAGCCCGCTCGGTATTCTTAAAATAAATCAGAAAATACTGCTTAAAACTCATGATTATTGTGGACAAGAAGACCCAGAATAAAAGGCTGCTATATTCTACCGAGCCG
>Ga0315268_10000231_pt1 | contig 65578 bp, 78 predicted proteins | sample C1_top_MG_FD_204535 | JGI IMG/M metagenome (GOLD analysis project Ga0315268, IMG submission 204535) | Sediment microbial communities from Yellowstone Lake, YNP, Wyoming, USA - C1_top | ecosystem: Environmental > Aquatic > Freshwater > Lake > Sediment | place: USA: Wyoming | collected 2017-08-01 | reverse complement strand
TGGTAGGTGATGAAAAACTCGTGAATCTAAAGCTCAGAGCATACAACGAAGGCGAACCTGCACTAGCCCAAAACATAGCGATATATTACGAAAGTTTGGGAAGCTGGACACCAGTCAGTTCATCGAATAATCTTTCCATACTTGACTATGGTAACGGCACATACATAGCAACCTTCACTGTTGACGTCCCTTCTGACAGCTTGCCGGTTTCGGTGCATGTGAACGATCTGCGAGGCATTTTTGTTCAAGCAAACACGACATGCTATGAACCATAAGTTTCGCGATTGAATTTTCGAGTTACTTAAATACGCTTAATCTCTCTTCTAAAAGGATAAGGCTGAGGCGCCAGGAATGGATGAAAAGCAAGAGTGGCACCACCTCTACACGCTGCTAAAATTGGCTGAAATGGGAGCCCACAGAAGAACGGCAAAGATTTCCACAGAGTACCTAGCTGGAAAGATGGGCGCGTCTCAGCAGACGGCTTCACGTTACTTGATAGAACTAGACAAGAAGGGTTTGATAAAACGAGACATAACGCCCGAAGGATGCCTGATAAAAATCACAGACACGGGCGTTAAGGAGCTCAAAAAGCTGTACTCAACTCTGCGTTTCTTGATTGAAGCGACCTATCCTCCGTCGATAACCTTGGAAGGCACGGTTTTCACTGGTTTAGGCGAAGGCGCCTACTACATATCCAAAGACCCTTACAAGAGACAGTTCATAGAGAAACTGGGCTTCGACCCTTACCCAGGCACGCTTAACCTGAAGCTCACGACAGAATATGACATCAAGACGCGCTCAGAACTTGAGACGTACCCGGCGATTGAGGTTGAAGGCTTCAGGAATGAGGACCGCACGTTTGGACCCGTGAGGTGTTATCCGGTAATAATCGAGAACAAGGTGAAGGGCGCTCTGATAACCGCCTTAAGGAGCCACTATGACTCCTCAGTGGTTGAGATTGTTGCTCCCGTCTTCTTGAGAAAGCATCTTAACCTTAAGGACGGGCACAAGGTGAAGGTTGAGATTCTGGCTCTCCCATGATTCTGCTTAGCTTCTGGTGGAGTAGGAGTACCTGTACTGGTGCATGGGCTTTGATCTAGGTCTGCGCGTTACCGCTAACAGATAACCAATCAACAACCCAACAAGAAGCCCGCCTATATGAGCTAGGTAATTGACGTCCGCACCCATACTAATCGCTAACAAAAAGAAGGAGTAAAGCAGAGCGCCCATTATCGACTGCCCTATTGAACGTCTCATGTAGATCGCAACTGCCCCGAACATTCCGAAAATGGCGCCAGAAGCTCCCAAGGATGGAGGCGCATCGGGTCCAAAAAGTAGTGACAACAAGTTTCCAGCTAACCCACTTGAGAGGTAGATGAGGAGGTATTCGTGGACAGCAAACATCTCTTCTGCTCTGAGTCCGAAGATAAGCAAGAACAGCATGTTGCCTGCGAGATGCACGATGCTTGCATGGACAAACATGGCTGTGAAGAGCTGCCACCACATGCCTTGGTACATAACGTAATAGTTCACTTGGCCATATTGCAAAATCACATCATAATTGGTTTCTACAAAGTCTCCGCTAATAATTGAGGTGTAAGCGTAAACTGCTACGTTTATCGCGATGAGCATGAAGGTTAGCATGTACTTTCCAGATTTCGGAAGCATGACACTCATCTTCTGAAGTGCTCAATTATTTTCTGCTTAATTTTTAAGGAACTGTCCAGATCGTCTTCTTTAAACTTGCCGATTCTGACAATCTCTATTTTTAGTCCTTTCTCTCTTATGTAATCCTTCACCGCCTGCTCCATGCTCCTTTGATCGTAGCCGACAACGATGATATCTGGCTTTATTTTTTCGATGGCTTTTCCGATGTCAAACCTTTCGTAGCCAAGAATTGCTTCGTCAACAACCTTCAAGGACTCAACGAGGGCTCGACGCTGATTCTCGGGCATAATAGGTTTTTTTCCCTTTCTTCTCTCAACTGTGCTGTCTCTGGCTACAATAACGATCAGTTCAGCATCTCGCCCACCAGCCTTTTTCGCTTCTTCCAAGAATCTTACGTGACCCAGATGCAGCAAATCGAATACGCCAGAAGCCAAAACTATTCTTCTTTTTTCTTTTCCTTCGTCTTTGGCCATTCGAATCTAACAGCTCCTAACAGCTTTAACGCGTCCAATAATCCCTCGCAATAAGCGATGGAAGCTAGGCTTACCTCAAATTTCTTTCTATCCCTATAATATTTTGCATCCTCCAAGTAGGCTCTGGCGAGTTCTACAACCTTGTTGACACTGTTTTGGTCAAAGTTCGCCGAAGTTTTGACTATCTCCATTTCCTTGAAAGCCTGTTCTGCAGAAATTATGTACTTTGAAGCAAGCTCCTCCAATTCATCGCACCAACTTCTTAACTTCTTCTGGGGCTCCAGCCAAAACCACAAGAGCCTCGGCTTCCATAAAATGAAGCCTTCCAGGAAAAACAATGCTGTGAGGAGGTTCTCCAAAATCATAGGTCAACAACTCTTTTAGAAATTCAGCCTTTACTACGGGCTTGTCGCTTCCGGCTCTCGCTATGCCGACAACAAGCGTATCCATTGTGACAACGTTCTTTTTCTGTTTCTTTTCAGTCTTCAAGAGTGATTCCAAGCTTTCATGAATGCTCAGATAGCGCTTTTCATCAGCCTTTATGTCAAGTAAACAAAGTGTGTGAAGCCCGAGTTTCTTGTTTTGGGCAATCACTTCGTATGGTGTTTCAGACGGGGTTTCGTCCGGAAAGGGTATAGTCACGCTTTTTCCAAACTTGTAGTTATGCAAACCTGACAGTCCAATAACGGCAGAAATCACGGATGCTCCATGAACTATGCGGGTTCTTATTCCGCGCTTTTCTGCCTCTATTCTTAGAGTTATGTGAGTTGTTGCTATCAGAGGGTCGCCTGGAACAAGCAAAACTGCCTTGCCTTTCTCTGCCGCTTTTAGTATTACTCTGCCGTCTTCTTCTTCAAGCTCCTTCCTTGAAACAACATGAAGCGTTTTCTTTGAGAGTTCTTCTAGATGCTTCTTTGAAAAGTTTGGCAGCAAGCTCGTATAGAGCTCTATGAACGCCGTGTCTGCAGTCTTGACTTCGTCCAACCCACGCAGACTTATCCCTGACTCATCGTGCAGTCCCAGCCCGACAAAGACAATTTCACCCAACAGCCTTCACTCCACAAAAAGATTAGAATTTAAACTTAAAACTCTTAGTCCCAGTAGCCTAGAAGACATGCAGGTGAATCCTGATGCCATGCGTAAAGACTAAACTTATTAGCAGCATTTAAATTGCACATTCTAGAAATTTAATCAAAGGGGCCCGTAGCTCAGTAAGGCCAGAGCGGCGGACTCTTAATCCGTAGGTCACGGGTTCAATTCCCGTCGGGCCCGCCATTCCACGAAAGTTCGACTGTGTCAAAAAGGTGAATGCGTATGATTAATTGGCAGACAATTTTGAGAAAAAGCCCTATCGAATGGCTTCTGGAAGAAACAAATCCTTCAGTACGCTATTTTGTGTTGCGTGACATCCTTGACAAAAGAGAAGATGACACCGAGGTGGCTGCCGCAAAACAGGCGATTCCGAAATCTAACATTGTGATGAAGATACTACAGAAGCAGAATTCACAAGGCTATTGGGAGGAACCTGCAAGTCCGTACAACCCAAAGTACAGGTCTTCATACTGGCAGATAATGACTCTTGGTCAGCTCGGAATAGACAAAGCCGTTAGAAGAGTTGAAAAGGCGTGTGAATATATCTTCCAGTTTCAGTTGAAAGACGGCGGCTTCTCAAGCTACACTCGTGAAAGAGCGTTAGAAGAACATTCTTGGCTGCTTAAGAAAGGAAAGAAGCTGCTTTCTCCAAATGAGTTTGCGTCTTCCCTTGTCTTCGAACACCAGTACTCATGCCTCACTGGCAACATGGCGGCGGCACTGATTAGGATAGGTTATGGAAATGACCAGCGAGTGAAGAAAGCTCTAGATTGGCTCGTGAAAATTCAAAACAAGGACGGCGGATGGCTGTGCCCCTACTGGCGAGCCCACATACGGGATAAACACGGGTGTTTTTATGGGGACAATATGTCCCTTGGAAGCCTTCTCAGAGGTCAAGAAGGAGAATCAAACTGAAGAAGTGAAGGAGACCATCGAAAAAGGTGCGGAATTCTTGCTCATGCATCGTCTGTTCAAGGCTGACCATCACAATTATACGATAATAAACAAATGCTGGCTGACGCTGAGTTTTCCATGGTTCTACGGTTACAACATCTTACGAGGCTTGGATGTCTTAACCAAACTTGGTTACGTAAATGATGAACGTTTGAGCGACACTGTTGAAGTTCTATTGCAAAAACGGCAAGGCGACGGAAAATGGATTTTGGAAAACGCACCCGTCGGAAGAACGCAGGCTAATATCGAAGCAAAGGGCAAACCCAGCAAATGGATAACCCTCATCGCATTGAGAACACTAAAGCGTCTAGGTTCGCCGACATGAACGCGCCAAATGAAGTGGACGGCTCGTTTTTTGGGCATATTTCTTAATCGGTAATATCGCTGATATACTCTGCAAAGCTGTATCTTCTCGGAGAAGGCTTTGAAAAACAGAAACGACCTCAGAGAGGACACTGATGACGAGAATAGCTCTGGACCATACACGATTTTTCACGCATTATTCGAAGCCATGAAGGATAAGGACAAGAAACAGAAGAAGAAAAATTAAACTGTTATTTGCTTGCCTTCTTGTGTGCGTCTACCAAGTAATTGAATGAGAAACTCTTCGACTGGACGCTTCCTTTGAAGCTTATGATGAATGTCTTAAAGTCTTCCAGGTATTTGCCCCAATCTCTTCTGAAAATCTGATAGAATCTAACAAAATCAGCATAATCTCTATGCACCGAGACCATAAGCGCGTCCGCATCCATTCCCTGACCTGTGCTCACGAAGACTACGTTTGGCTGGTCTTTCGCCCACTCCTTTCCTCTCTCCCAAAGAGGTTGAACGAGCTCCTTGGTGCGAGCGAACGTAAAAACCAAAAGGTCAAAGCCCAGGTAAGAAAGGTTAGGAATTACAGTGTACTGTCTTATTGCTTCCTTCTCCAGAACCTTTCTCAAACGGGTCACCGTGGGCTGTGATATGTTTAAGATTTTTGCTAAGTCCCTGTCGCTTCGCTTCGAGTTTTTAATCAGTTCAAAAAGAAGTTTGAGAAGATTTTCTTGTTTCATAAATCCATTTATTAATGAGATTGCTTATGAAACTTTCCTTAATTCCGAACAAAACCGCATGTAACATGACTAGAGGCTCGTTTTCACGGATTTCACCGCGTTTACGGTTCGTCTTAAGAGCAGTTGAGCCGCCTCTTGTGTTGGCCATCCGCCTAAACCGCAGTCAGGTCCCGTGAAAGTCATTCTGTCTCCAAACTTTTCTTTAGCTTTTGCGAACCTTCTCCTTATCGTTTCTTCATTCTCAACCAACTGTTTTGGAGCGGGTCTAGTTGTGCCTCGGTGATATAGCTCTGCCGTTATGGAATCTACGTCCGTTCTTGTTATGCCAACTCTTATTCGTTTGTCAGCCCCCTCAAGAGTTTTTCTCGAAACTGCCTCAATGTTCTTGGGCGAAGCCGCGTACTCAAACGAGAGCACATCAAGATTCCTGATTTCCAGCGTATCTACGACTCTTGAAGAGGAATGAAGGTGAATCTGCTTTATCGCACCACTGAAATCGAAAGTTTTCTTCATCACGTCAAGAAGTACGTCTTTGTCAGCAGATATGTCGCGAAGCCCAAAACTCGGCTCATCAATAGAAACCACTTCAGTTTTGACGTACTTTGAATCTAAAACCGCGTTTTCTGCAAACCGCCTCGTTGTCTCGGCAAACATCGTTAGTATGTCCAAGTATGGAGTTGTTCCAACTTCTTTCAGGTATAGTTCCATGGGACCTGTAACACACACGCGGAGTAGAATCTTTTTTCCGGTCTCTTCGCAGAGTCTTTTGGCTTCTTCTTTTACTACAAACACTTCAGGAATTATCGCATGTTTTTCCTCAACTGCATATGTGCCCCCGCTCATTGCGTTATGTATGGCTTCTGTGAATTGTTCGTGTATGTCATAATGCTGCGGATAATTAACAACGTCTAAACCTGTACTCAGTTTTTTTCTGAACGAATCAACTATAACCCGATAAAAATTGTTTGTCAGAAAATCGTCGTTTTTAACATTCTTCCCGTTGATCATCGCTTCTCTGGCGAGTAAGTACGCCTTATTGAACAGTTTCCTGTCCACGTCGGACGGTAGCGGGAAACTTCCTATGTCATCAACGAGAATGCCCATGCAGATGTATTAATCGCTTAGTCATTTAAAACTACCTTAAACATCATGTCTTCAACATTGGCAGCAATTGCCGTTCCTAATCGCAAAAAATATAAGTTAGTATATGTTTCGTGAACATTGATTGGGATAAAAGATGAGTGTTTGGAAACTTCGGCTATCTGTATTTGGAACCCTAGCAATAATAATTGGTCTATCCACACTAGTCTTTGCGGTAGTTCTAACTCTAGTAAGCTCTTTCGACATTATAACTTTAGGCGTTTTAGTCGTTGCCTTCAACATTCTCCAGTGGCTCATATCACCGTACATCATCGACGCCCTCTACCGCACACGCGAGTTAACCACAACCGAAAACCCGAAACTTAACGCGATGGTCGAGAACATCAGCCAGAAGAGCCAAATCAAAAAACCAAGGCTAATGCTTGCACAAATTCCGATTCCAAACGCATTTGCCTATGGCTCACCCATCGCCGGAACCCGCGTGGCAGTCACAAGCGGACTGTTGAAAACGCTGAATGATGAGGAGATCGAAGCTGTCGTTGGACATGAGCTCGGACACTTGAAGCATAGAGACGTGCAGGTGATGATGTTTGCTTCTCTCTTGCCTGCGCTATTCTATTACATCGGCTTCTCGCTGATGCTTTCTTCAAGATACAGCAGTAGACAACAGAATGGAGGCAGCGGCGGAGCACTACTGGGCATTGGTTTCATGGCCTTCTCATGGTTTCTGAACATGTTCACGCTCTACCTGAGCCGTGTGCGTGAATACTACGCCGATAGACACTCCGTATCAGTCGTTGAGGACGGTTCGCGCAAACTTTCTGAAGGCTTAGCAAAGATAGTGCACACATCAAAGAACATGAAAAGAGTAAGAAATGAAACGCAACACCTAAACGCTTTCAAAGCCTTGTTCATTTCCGACCCTGACCGTGCGGAAACGGACTCCGCGGCGATAACGACTATGTCAGGCGCAAGTGAACAGAAGCTGGTTCAAGAGATTCTGTCGCGAAAGGTGACTTCAATGGACAGATTCATCGAAATCTTCTCAACACACCCAAACATAGTCAAGCGTCTCAAAGCTTTGCAGCAACTAAGTTAGAACCTAGACAATCTTCCAAACTTTTTATCGGCTTGATTCAGCAAATGTTAAAGGCACCTGACTAAAATCTATTTTAGATTATCAGGTGCTACGCCCATGCAATTTGAAAACATTCTCACCGAGATTGAAAGACAGAAAAACGAAATGGAGCATGCTTTGATGGAGCTTGTTCGAATCCCAGCCGTTGCTCCAGAAAATGGCGGAGAAGGAGAGTCTAAGAAAGCTGAAAAGCTCGTCCAAACGCTAGAGAGGACTGGTTTCGACAAAACAGAGCGCTTTGACGCTGAAGACTCTCGGGTTCCATCCAAAAGGCGACCAAACGTAGTAGCTTACTGCTATGGAGAAGGCAGTTCTGAAAGACTTTGGATAATCACGCATCTAGACATTGTTCCGGCTGGAGAAGACTCCCTCTGGACCGTTACAAAGCCCTTCGAGCCGATGATTAAAGAAGGCCGAATCTACGGACGTGGCAGCGAAGACAACGGGCAATCGATGGTTGCGTCCATTTTTGCAGTTAAGGCGCTAAAAAGCCTAGGCTTGAAACCAAAAAGGACTGTTGCTCTGGCTTTTGTCGCGGACGAGGAGCAAGGAAGCAAATACGGCATTCAGCACCTGATAAAGCAGGGGCTCTTCAAGAAAGACGACCTGATGCTTGTGCCTGACGGTGGAAACGAAAACGGAAGCTTTATCGAGATAGCTGAAAAAAGTGCGTTATGGTTCAGAGTGCGCACCGTCGGAAAGCAGGCTCACGCTAGCAGACCCGCCAACGGCTTAAATGCGCATCGCGTCGGAATGGAATACGCGCTTGCCTTGGACAAGATGCTGCATGAAAAATACTCGCTTAAAGACCGATATTTTGACCCGGAGGAAAGCACGTTTGAACCGACAAAGAAGGAAAGGAATGTTGACGCTGTGAACATAATCCCGGGAGAGGACGTAGCCTATTTTGACTGCAGGGTTCTGCCAAACTACAACCCTGATGAAATACTCAATGAGATTAAGGGGCTCGCGGAAGAGTTTGAAAAGAGAACCGGGGCATCAATAAAGATTGAAGTCCTGCAAAAGACTGTCGCACCCAAACCTACAGATACCAATTCCAAGATAGTAACTATGCTCAAAGAGGCTGTGAGAAAGGCAAGAGATCTGGAGCCGAAGATTGGAGGAATCGGAGGAGGAACGTGCGCCGCCTTCTTCAGAAGAATAGATGTTCCAGCAGTCGTCTGGAGCACGGTTGATGAGACAGCTCATCAGCCGAACGAGTATGCAAAGATAGACAATATGGTCAATGATGCAAAAATCTTCACCTTTTTAGCCCTTTTCTAATACATAGATGGAAAGGCTTATATGGATGGATAATCCATCCAACATACATGTTCGGAGTCCTCAAAAATTCACGCGCAATAGCGTTCACGGGTGTTTTAACAGGGCTGTGTTTAGCGATTCAGTTGGCTCCGAGACCACCTAACGTGGAGTTTACTTCTCTTTTTACGTTTACTGCTGGCTTCTTGTTTGGTCCGTTTGTTGGAGCGTTTTTTGGCAGTTTTGTGATGTTTGTTAACGGTTTCTTTTCACCATGGGGGTTTGCAGGTCCGAACATGCCCTTTCAGATGTTCGGGATGGGCGTGATTGGTGCGGCTGGAGGCCTATACAGAAAGTATGTGCAAAGTCCCAGCCCAGTTGAGGCGGCGATTCTTGGAACGATTCTGACAGTACTCTACGACTTCGTAACCAACATCGGGATGACAGTATTCTACGTGGCAATCGGAATGAGTCCAAATCTGGCATTCATAACCGCTATTGGTTACGGCGCACCGTTTTCACTGATACATTTGTTCGCAAACGGCTTCGTATTTGGACTAGCTTTCTATCCACTGATTAAGGCAGTGAATCATGTTTTGGTGGTGGAAGACTATTGGTTGAAAAAAGAACGATAGTGCTCATAGCGCTGATGACTATTGTCTGGGCGTCGATAACATCCGGGTTTGCCACATATTACTATCTAGAGCAAGCGAGATACCGAGAAAAATTTTCTGAAGAGAAACAATTGCTGATAGAGCTGACAGAAAATTATGATGCATCAAGAACTAAACAAGATTTGTTATCGAAAGACTACAATGACTTGCTTAGAGAATATTACCAGTTCTTTGGCGACGATCTTACATTATTCGTTGAAAAGTATGATGCGTTGCTCTCTAATTTAGGTAACAATTACACCTTTCCACTAAATATGTTTCCAAAGTTAAATGAAACTTACAACAATTTGGTAAATCGAATTCATAATACGCAAGAAATAACAAGGGAAGAATTCGATTCACTGCTTAATGACTTTTATAGATTATTAACGGAGTTGGCAACAAAAGAATTAGAAAACTTTCTAGACAAGATAAGTGTTATGCAGGTAGATTTTTGTGTTGACTATGGCAACGGAACCATAGACTGGTACAACGTTTCAATCCCACATGGTATGACATTGTTCGATCTGACACAGAATGTGACTAAAGTTGAATACGTCTATTATTCATGGATGGAACCAGGTCACACACTTGTAAATTCAATTAACAATGTTGCTCCATCCGGAGGAAAATATTGGTTCTGGTATTATTGGGATGAAACGGATAATAAATGGGTCAGCGGACAAGTTGGCTGTGATGCTTGGGTTCTAAAGAATAATGGAGCCTATAAGTGGGAATATACAATGTGGTCGCCTTAGTAACAAACCAAAACGATTTATTTTAGTTTGGATAACAGAATTTCACTTCAACGTTAAAACATATCACGGCAGGATGTTGTGTATTGACTGGTGCTTCAAAAATATTCGTTAAAGTGCGTAGAGAACAGAGGAAAAATCTGCTTGAGAATGAAGCAAAGACCGTTTGCATGGAATATGGCATTCCAGTAACAAAGTTTGAAGTTGCTAAAAACGAGACGGAGGCTGCCAAGTTTGCGGAAAAAATCGGGTATCCCGTAGTTCTGAAAATTGTCTCTCCAGATATAGTTCATAAGTCAGACATTGGCGGCGTCATGGTCGACCTGAAAGACGAGAAAGACGTGAGGGACGCCTACAAACAAATCTTGGAAAACGTGAAAAAGCATGCGACAAAAGCGAAGATTGTTGGCGTGCTTGTTCAAGAGATGGCTCCTGCCTCGACTGAGGTCATAGTTGGCGCTATAAAGGATCCCCAGTTTGGTCCTTCAATAATGTTTGGTTTAGGCGGAATTTTCGTAGAAGTCTTGAAAGACGTGACCTTTAGGGTCGCGCCCATAACCGAAGAAGAAGCCTGCGAGATGATAACAGAGGTTAAGGCATATCCGCTTCTGAAAGGGTACAGAAATCAGCCTCCAGCCGACATCCACGCCATAGTAAAGATCCTGCTGAGCACTTCAAGGCTCGTGATGGAGCATCAAGAGATAAAAGAGCTCGACCTCAACCCCATAATGGCCTATGAGAAGGGAGCAAAAACAGTCGACGCACGAATAATCCTCGAATGAACACAAAAACAGAACCCACCACTTTTCATCAGAGGATGGAGTAAAGCTAATCAAACAGATTCTGCAATGGACAAAAGAGAAGAGGAACGCCTGATTGTCAGAGCGGCAGAGAACCCAGAAAATCGAAGAGTTAACCCACCAGCTTTCAGCGCTAAAGACGCAGAAAAGCAAGATGGACGCCGAAGCCAACGAGCTGGCAGAAAAGAGGAACAAGCTTAACGAGCAATTCAAGAGTCTGCGGACAGAAATAGCTGCACTAAAGAGTGACAGAGACAAGCTAAACGAAAAAGTCAGAGAGCTAAAGCAGCAAAGAGAAAAATGCAGAGCAGAAATTCACGGGAAAATTGAGAGCATAAAGAAGACAAAGCAAGAAATCGACGCCTTAACCAAAAAAAGACCTTCGAAGAGTTTCCAAATCTTGCAAAAAGAATTTGAAAGCCTTGAATGGAAAATCCAAACAACACCCCTAAGTCTGCAGGAAGAAAAAGAGCTTGTAGAACGCGTCGGACAAGCAGAAACTCAGTTAAACGTTCATAGAAAACTTGACAAACTCAAACGAAAAATGTTCGTAACAAACGCAGAATTGAAGGCTCTTAAAACCCAAATTGGGCTTCGCCATGAACAACTGACGGAAAGCGCGCAAAAGAGCCAAGAACTCCATGAAAAGATGGTGAGAAAAATCGATGAATCCAAAAAGGTCAAGGCTGAGGCTGACAATGTGCATAAGTTCTTTCTGCTGGCAAGAGAAAAGTCCAGCCCTATCCGAGAAGAAATTACTGAAGTTGTCAATCAGATAAATCGGTTGAAAGCGGAGATTCAAGAAGAGGAGGACAAAGAAAGGAAAAGAAGCGAGAAAGCCCTTCTAGAAAAGCTTGAAGTAGAAGCAAGAGAGAAACTCAAACGTGGTGAAAAACTAACGTGGGAAGAGTTTCAACTCCTCGCAGAAAAAGGGATGAAAGCACAAGATTAAAGTGAAGTGCCTTTAAATAGCTATTGGAGAATAGAGAACCGGATGACTATAGAAGACGCCGAAAAAGAAGAACAAAAACGGATTCTTATCTTATGTGTGGATAGAGACGGCGATTTAGGAGTAAAAGCCGGAGTAAAAACCCCAGTCGTTGGAAGAGAAGGAAACCTAAACGCAGCCGTGGCACTCGCTCTGAAAGATCCAGAAGAGCCAGACGCAAACGCGATTTTTGAAGCGGTACGGGTCTATGACCGCCTAAAGAGCGAGAACAAGCCCGAAGAGGTTTTCGAAATAGCAACGATAGCCGGCTCCGAGCTTGGTGGCGTTGGTGCTGACAGGAAGATAGTCTCTGAGCTGAATGAACTGTTAGGTTCTTTCTCGGCGAGCGAGGTTATCTTGGTTACTGATGGCTACTCGGACCAAGCAGTCCTTCCACTTGTTGAGTCCAGAGCTCCCGTTTCGTCTGTTAGGCGGATAGTTGTGAAACACAGCGAGTCAATCGAAGAAACGGCTGCCCTATTCACACGCTATCTGAGAATGATCATGGAGAACCCGCGCTATTCACGCATCGTGCTCGGCTTACCTGGACTTCTCTTCTTGATTTTGGGTGTTCTTTCAATTTTTAACTTGCTTTACTATTATTGGATAGCCTTTCTCTTCGTGGTTAGCGCGTTTATGCTTGTGAAGGGTTTTGGCGTTGACAAGTCAGTAAAAAACTTTTACCGATGGACGAAGGAGTATTCTCCGCCACCTCTTTCGGTGCAGATTTCGAATTATACCGCAATTGCTGGAGCCTTGTGCATAGGGATTGGTGTTTACTTGGGTTGGACGAATTCCGCGACATTTGTTGCAACGTTGATTCCTACACCAGCGGATATAGCTGGATGGTTTAGCGTCTTGCCGAAGGTTGCAGGGTATTTCATTAAAGGCGCCATGGACCTCATGATAATAGGCATTTGCGTGACACTGTTGGGAAGGGCCATACGCTGGTATTTCGAGCACGACGTTAGACTGCTGCGCAACGCGGCCTTGATAGCTACTGTAGCTTGGACTAGGATAATTTTTGACGAAACTTCGACCGTGCTTATTGAACCTACATGGGGCTACGAAAAGCTCGTTCTCTCCGTGGTCGTTGGCATATTGATAGGCGTGGCTTCGGTTTTGGTCGTGTTTGTCGTTCATAGGTCTGCAAGAAAGTTCTTTAGGGAGACAGAAGAGCGGGTTGAACAGCTTGGAGAAGATTAAGCTTGCAGTTATTGGTGGAACGGGTTTTGAGAGTTTATTTGATGGTGCTAAGCAGTTGCGTTTGGGAACGCCTTACGGGATAGCTCCGCCGTTGGATGCTGGAAAGATAGATGGTCGAGACGTGGTTTTTCTTCCTAGACACAACCCGGAACATTCGGTTCCGCCGCACAGGATAAACTACAGAGCAAACGTCTATGCCCTGTATGAGGTAGGCGTGGAGAGAGTCATAGCGATAAACGCTGTTGGCGCAATTAACCGCGATTTCAAGCCGGGCGACGTTGTTGTTCCTCACGACTTTGTTGATTTTACAAGATTTCGGCATGCGACATTCTATGAGAACGCTCCTGTGACTCACGTTGACGTTTCTCAGCCTTATTGCCCAGAATTACGCAAGCTTCTGGCTGAAAGCGCGAAAAGAGCTGGTCTGCGAGTTTGGGATAGGGCTGTGTTGGTTTGTACTGAGGGACCGCGTTTTGAGACGCCCGCGGAGATTGAGATGTTCAGGCGGCTGGGCTGTGATGTCGTTGGCATGACTGGGGTTCCCGAGGTCGTTCTTGCGAAGGAGCTTGAGATGTGTTATGCGGCTCTGTGTTTTGTTTCGAACATGGCTGCTGGTGTGCAGGAGCGGTTGACAACGCTTGATGTCTCAAAGACTTGCGAACAGATTGGGTCCAAGCTTAGACAAGCTTTAATTGAGACCGTTAAGGCTTTACCCTTGAAGCGTGGGGATAACTGTTCGTGCGCGAATGTGCTCGGAAATGCGAGGTGTAAGTGATGTTCAAGACGCTGCTTTCGGTCGTTGGCGCCTACAAGCTTTATGAGAGGTGGCTTTGGAATCAGGTTAAGAATGGTGTTAAGTTGGAGCACATCGCGATAATTTTGGATGGGAACAGGCGTTGGGCTTCTGAGAAGGCTCTTGACCCGTGGTTTGGACACGAGAAAGGCGCTGAGAAGGTTGAGAATCTGCTTGATTGGTGTTTGAAGCTTGACGTTAAATCCATAACAGTGTACGCTTTTTCCACGGAGAATTTCGTCCGTTCCCTCAATGAGGTTGAAGAGATTATGCGAATTGCGGAGGGAGAGTTCAGGAAAATACTGACAGACGAACGCATATACAGAGACAAGGTGCGTGTTAAGGTTATCGGTAGGGTGAACCTGTTGCCTGAGAGTCTGCGGCAGCTCATTAGGGATGTGGAGAAGGCGACGCAGGATTATAACGAGCACTTTTTGAACATTGCGTTCGCTTATGGGGGAAGGGCGGAGATTGTGGACGCTGCGAGGAAGATTGCAGAGAAGGCGAAAGATGGTGAGATAAACCCTGAGAAGGTTGATGAGCAGCTTTTTGAGCAGTACTTATACACGTCTCACATGCCTAAGCAGGACCCGGACTTGATAATTAGAACATCGGGCGAAGAGAGGCTGAGCGGCTTTTTGCTGTGGCAGTCCGCCTACAGCGAACTCTGCTTCCTAGACGTTTACTGGCCCGATTTCCGTCTGATAGACCTTTTAAGGGCTGTCAGAACCTTTCAAAAACGAAAAAGACGCTTCGGAGCATAAAACACGTTTAGGCTCTTTTCTTGGCGCTTGCTATTGATATGACGTCTCTGTCTTTGAGTATGTGGTTTTCTCCAACCCGCTTTCTCTCTCTCGCATCCACCGCATAAATGAAGCCCTCACCAAGTTCCGTGTGGATTAAGTAGGCTAGCTGCCGCGCCGTTGTTCCATAAGGCACAAGGTAAGCATCAGGCAAAACTCTCCCACCGTGGTCTGCCAGATGTTCCAAATCCTCAACGGGATAAACGGTAATCATGCCCAACAGTTTGAAGAAAGCCGCGTTCACCGCATCCTGAACGCCAGTCGAGCCATTCTTGAGCAGAATCTTCTCCCTAATCGTCTCCAACGCCTTAATCTGGCTCTCATTCAGCTTCTCGGGCTTGCTTATCCTGAAGTTGCAGTCTCCAGGCCTATAGTCTATTAACTGCTTTTCCGCTCCTCTCCGCAACGCAAGTTCAGCTTCCGCACAACAAGGAACCACGAGATAGTTCAGTTTCTTCAGCCTCTCCAGGTTCTCTTCCGCGGTGGGCAGGTCTATCTTGTTTGCGGCTATCAGCATGGGCTTCGCAATCTGCCTCAACACGTCCACAAACCTCAGAAAGTCCTCGTCACTCCAAGCCGTGGGCTTCTCAGCGTTCAAGCCCGTCCTTCTAACCGCCTCAAAAATGTGACTCCTCCTTATCGCCAAGCCGCTCAACCGCTCCTCCAGCATCGAGAAAAGGTCTTGCGTCTCAGACTCTGCGGTTCTGGCGATTTTTGGCCAGTCGCGCTTCAGTATGTTTGCCATCCACATCGTTATCTCGTGTTCAAGAAACTTCACGTCTTCTAAGGGGTCGTGCTCGCCGATCTTGCAGAGTCTTCCTTCGCAGTCTGTTCCGCCGGAGGCGTCGACGATGTGGATTAGGGCGTCTGCTTTTCGTATTTCGTCTAGGAATTGGTTGCCTAGGCCGCGTCCTTGCCATGCTCCTGGTACGAGTCCGGCGCAGTCGATGAATTCTACGGGGATGAGTCTGACGCCTTCTAGGCAGAGGGAGTTGGCGGGTGTGTCTTTGACTTGGAATTCTTCGTGGACGCATGGTGTTCGTACGTAGCCGACTCCTCTGTTGGGTTTTATGGTTGTGAATGGGTAGTTTGCGATTTCTGCGGGTGCGAGTGTTGAGGCGCAGAAGAATGTGGATTTGCCTGTGTTGGGTTTGCCAACTATGCCTAATAAGCGAGAATAGGACTTCTGCATTGGTTTATACCTTTAACAATTAATGTATTATGCGGTGTGGAGTTGTATATGCTTTACGCGTGCGCCTGTGCGTGCGTGCAACACACACTAGCCCCTCTAATAGGAACCAAATATGATTTTGGATGATGGTGTTTTACTAGTCTGGCACCTCCTTATGATTTAGGAGGCTGGTTCTGAGAGATTTAGGGAGGGTGTCAGAAGTAGACTTAGTTGTTTTGTGTGATGCTGATTCTATGGAGTTTTAGACTTGAAAATAAGCAAAAAAACACCTACCCCTAGATTTTTTCCAATCACCTAAAATGTTGAATCTTCAGATTTGAATAAAACTTTACCCTTTTTCTTCTTCTACCCCTTTCAGTGGATGCGATTATAAACCTAAGCGAACACTTTCATATTTCTCGATTATCAGTTCCACTAAATTGATCCCTCTAAATATCCTGTCGATGTCATCGGTGTTTATGTCAAATATGACGATATTGTCTCTGTTGAAAATCTTCGTCTGAACTAGCTTGCCATATGTCTCGCCTTTCGCATTCTTCCAACCCGAAATGGGATTTTTGGTGACGATTACCCCACTCTTCATGCCGTGATATTTCAGTTTCATTGCAAAATGATCAATCTGCTCTGTATTAACAGTCTCATCCTCATAACGCTTGCATTCTACTCCGATATAGTCTCCAAGAATATTCTGAAGCAGTTCATTTGAAGAGCAGTTTCTCAGAATCGTGTCAAATTGATAAGCTCCGCCGCCAACTCTCAGATTGGTAATTGGCTCAAGACCATCTATGGATGATAAAAGAAATGCAGAGAACTGCTCCCACAAGCTGAAACTGTGCGTCTCAATGACCTTCTGATACATGGACACAAGATATGGTATATTCGGATGATATGATCTATAATCTATCAGTCTCGGTATCTGGACTCCAAGATGTCTTAACTTGAATCTTAAAATATCTGGATTCAAGACGATTTCAGTTTCATTTCTCAGTAGAGTCACAATTTTATCGTGGAGGTTGATCAGATTTACAAGCGACACATCGAAATGATTTTGTAGCATCTCAGAAACCGGAGCCCTAACAGAGTCGGTAATGCATATTGCTCCGCCTGTCGATGTCTTGTAGAATTCCGATAGGACATCTTCCAAGAAATCCAAAATCCAATAATAGAATGCTTCATCATATCTCTTAAGTTCGTAATAAAATCGACCTATCCAATTCAACATATCGCCCTTATGTATCCTCGTATTTGATTGGAGCTCAAGCTCAACGCATTTCTCATAGTATTTCCGGAAGCAGTATATCCCCAATTCTTTATACTGCAATTCCGTCCCGAGCACGTGCCCGCACGTTCTGAAAATCGTTCTATTGACATCTGCAAAGGGATCGTTAGCTTTGCCGGCGCCTGTGTTGTCTCCGAGCCATCTTATGACATCATTGACATCATTCCAAGCTATAACCCCGGTGCTTCGCCATGCCAGCATTTTTTGTTGGACTTCTTCTAGATTCAATTTAGGTCGCTCGATTATTGTAGAACACTAAGTGTCTCTTAATAGTATTGGATACTACAGATTCTCGGCTTCCAAACCGCGCTTTCTTTTCTTAGATACTTAGCCAGAAGAGATGCTTCTTCATTGATCAACGTATCAAGAATTTGCCTAGAGCCATGTCTTATTCGTGGAATCTAGGCTTCAGAATGGGTGAAATACGAAAGCCTAACGATTTGTTCGATACTCCAAATATGTTTCTATGAGATGTTATTGCGGCATCCAATCATGGTAAAACATTATAAAAGTATATGTTTTATAGGAAATTCACTAATTCCATAAAGGGAGAAATCCGATTGGCAATAAACCTTTCAAAAGAGAAGCTTACCCACATGTATAAGCGGATGCTGGAGATTCGCTGTTTCGAAGAGAAAGTCTTCGACCTCTACGCTCAAAACCTTGTTCCAGGCACAATTCATCTTTATCTTGGCGAGGAAGCCGTAGCCGTAGGAGTCTGTAGCACATTAAACAAAGATGATTATATCATTAGTACGCATCGTGGTCACGGACACTGCATAGCCAAAGGCGCAGACCTAAACCGCACAATGGCAGAAATCCTAGGCAAAAAAACAGGCTACTGCAAAGGCAAAGGCGGCTCAATGCACATCGCAGACTTCACCATAGGCATGCTAGGCGCAACCGCAGTTGTCGGCGCTGGAATACCAATTGCAGTCGGTGCAGCCCTATCTGCCCAACTAAGAAAAACATCGCAAGTAGTCGCTTGTTTCTTCGGCGACGGCGCATCAAACCAAGGCACATTCCACGAAGCCATAAACATGGCAGCAACATGGAAACTACCAGCAATCTTCGTCTGCGAAAACAACCTCTACGCCATGGGCACCCGCCAATCAATCGTCATGAACATAGAAAACATCTCAGACAGAGCAGCAGCCTACGGAATCCCAGGCGTAATAGTGGACGGCAACGACGTCTTAGCAGTCTACGAAGCCACACTAAAAGCTGTTGAGAGAGCCAGAAAAGGCGAAGGACCAACACTCATCGAATGCAAAACATACCGCCTAAAAGGGCACTCACGCGTTGACCCTGCAAAATACAGACCCAAAAAAGAAGTCGAAGAATGGCTCACCAAAGACCCAATAAAACGCCTCAAAACACGCCTACTCGAAACCAAAGCCCTAACCGAAACAGAAATCCACCAGATAGAGAAAGAAGCCCAAACCAAAATCGAAGAAGCAGTCAAATTCGCCACGGAAAGCCCGTTTCCTGCACCCGAAGATGCGTTGGAGGACGTTTACGCTTAAGCTTGGAGGATGATGCTTTGCGAAAAATAACCTACAAAGAAGCACTAAAAGAAGCGTTAAGAGAGGAAATGCGCCGAGACCCAACAGTCTTTCTACTAGGCGAGGACATCGGCAAGTACTGGGGAGGAGCATTCAAAGTAACCGAAGGCTTAGCAGAAGAATTCGGCGACGAAAGAGTCCGCGACACACCCATATCCGAAAACGCCATAATCGGCACAGCAGTAGGCGCAGCAATAACAGGCATGCGCCCAATCGCAGAAATAATGTTCGGAGACTTAACCGCCCTAGCCATGGATCAAATCGCAAACCAAGCAGCCAAAATACGCTACATGTTCGGCGGACAAGCAAACTGCCCACTCGTCATCAGAACACCATTCGGAGCAGGAGTAAACATCGCATCTCACCACTCACAAAGCCTAGAAGCATGGTTCATGCACGTTCCAGGCTTGCACGTAGCTGTGCCCTCAACCCCATACGATGCGAAAGGACTTTTAAAATCAGCCATACGCGGCAACAACCCAGTCTTCTTCTGCGAACACAAACTTCTGTATCCAATTCAAGGAGAAGTCCCAGAACAGGAATACACGATTCCCTTCGGAGTGGCGGAAGTGAAAAAAGAAGGCGCAGACGCGACAATAGTAGCCACTATGTACATGGTTCACAAAGCCCTAAACGCAGCAAAAGAGTTGGAAGCAAAAGGCACAAGCGTGGAAGTTGTCGACCCGAGAACACTAACACCACTAGACAAACAAACGATAATAAGGTCCGTCAAGAAGACCGGAAGAATCGTCATAGTGAGCGAAGACTGCAAAACCGCAGGCGTCAGCGCCGAAATCGCAGCCATAATAGCCGAGGAAGCCCTAGACTATTTAGATGCCCCAATAAAACGGGTGGCGGAGCCAGACACTCCAATCCCGTTCAGTCCGCCGCTGGAGCAATACGTTGTTCCTGACGAAAAGGCGATAATCAAGGCGGTTAAGGAGGTCGTCTAAAAATGGCAACAAAGGTCGTCATGCCCAAACTCAGCCTAACAATGAAAGAAGGCACAGTAGGCAAATGGTACAAGAAAGAAGGAGAAACCGTAGAGAAGGGCGAGCCAATAGTGGAGATAACCTCAGAAAAAGCCACATACGACCTGGAATCACCAGCCCAAGGCGTGTTACGCAAAATTCTAATAGAAGCAGGCGTTGACGCCCCGGTTGACGCTGTCTTGGCTGTTATAACAGCTCCCGACGAAGAATTTTCTGAGAAAGAACTTCAAGCAGCGACACCTCAAACAGCGGAGAAAGAGGAGAAAATTCTAGCCTCGCCTGCTGCGAAGCGCCTGGCAAAGGAGAGCGGAGTGGACCTATCGCTTGTTAAGGGCAGCGGACCAGAAGGAAGAATAGTTGAGGAAGATGTTGCGAAATTCCTTGAAGAAAGCCGAGGAATTCTGCCAAAAGTCAAGCAGGTTATCCCGCTGAGCGGTTTCAGGAAGACTTCTGCCGAGCGAGTCTCCACGAGTTTCAAGACAGCGCCTCACAGCACGGTGGTGATGGAGGTTGACGTTTCCAAAGCCGCGGAATTGCACGAGAGACTCCAAGTTTCCTACACAGCCATCATCGTGAAAGCCGCCGCAAAAGCCCTAACCGAGCACGCAATAATCAACTCCACCTTGGACGGAAATCAGATAAAGATTTTCGAAGACGTAAACGTTGGCGTAGCCGTCGCCACCGAACACGGCTTGACAGTCCCGGTCATACGAAACACCAACAAGAAAACGTTGAAAGAAATAGACGCAGCAATTAAAGACTTGACGGAAAAAGCCAGACAGGGAAAACTGTCCAGAGAAGAGTTGACTGGCGGAACCTTCACAACCACAAACCTAGGCATGTACGGTGTCGAGTTTTTCACGCCCATAATCAACCCGCCGGAAGCAGCGATATTGGGTGTGGGAAAGATAACAGAGAAGCCCGTTGTGGTTGACGGAAAGATTGAAGTTAGACCAAGGATCATGCTCAGTCTCTCATACGACCACAGGATTGTGGACGGGGCGCCAGCCTCAGAGTTTCTGCGCAAGATTAAAGAAAAGATTGAGCATGCTTCAGAAAATTAGGGCTAAGCCTCTTCGTTCTCAAGTCTTTCAGCTACTTCCGCCGCTTCGCGCAGGCTCTTTCTGACGAGCTTCAACTTTACATTTTTTATGAGCGTTACTCCACGGCTTGACAGTATGGAGCCCGTCCAGATCAGGACAACGAATATGAAAGCTATGAGGCAGACGTTGCTGAAGGTTGCCACCGCCCTGACGAAACTGTCCGTTTCCCCCGATTGAGTGGGAACAAGCTGCGGAACTTGCCATCCGGCCAAAAACATCACGAGCGCCAACATCGCTGGAAGAATTATGAAGATTAACCCGATGGCGAGCAGAATGTACCCAGAAATCTTCTCAGCTTTCTCGGCTTTCATACAAAAGATTTTGTCTTCCTTTTATAAAAACGTTTACTCACCAACCGTCTATTTTAGCAAAAAGAACGCAATTTTCTCGGTAGGCATGCATGGAAAGTCTTAAGTGTCTGACGAAAGAGAAACGATTGAGCCACGATGAAGGTCGCCATGTACCACAGCCAGAACGATGTACGGATAGAGGAGATGCCCAAGCCAGAGATAGGCGAAGACGAAGTCTTGGTGGAGATGCGGGCCTGCGGGTTGTGCGGCTCAGACCTCATGGACTGGTATCTGAAGAACCGTGCCCCACTGGTTCTCGGGCACGAGCCAGCTGGCATAGTTGCGGAAAAGGGGAAAAGGGTAAAGGGTTTTGATGTAGGCGACAGAGTTTTCGTGCATCATCACGTGGCTTGCTTTGCTTGCCACTACTGTAAGCATGGCGATTACACCCTCTGCGAGCAGTTCCACAACACGAACATCAAACCCGGTGGGTTCGCAGAATACTTCAGAGTTCCAGCGCCGAACCTGCAAGGTGACACCTTAAAAATTCCCGAAAATGTCTCGTTTGAGGAAGCCACCTTCATCGAGCCTGTTGGTTGCTGTCTGAGGGCGCTTAAAAAGTGCGGCGTCCAAAAGGACGATTCTGTAGCGATAATCGGTGCCGGAGCAACTGGAATAATCCATACAGCCCTGTCAAAAATTTTCGGCGCATCAAAAACGGTCGTGAGCGACTTGATTGATTATCGGTTGAAAGTGGCGAAAAAATTTGGGGCTGATGTTGTGGTTAACCCTGAAAACGAAGACTTAGCCAAAGTTATAAAAGCTGAAACTGATGGAATAGGCGTGGACGTAGCTGTTGTCACCGCGCCAAGTCTAGAAGCGTACAAAGCTGGTTTGAGCGTCTGTCGTAAGGGCGGAAAACTCTGCGTTTTTGCTCCCACAGACCCCGGAAAGCACCTGCAGATAAGTCCTAAGGAGCTCTTTTTCTCTGAAATCCAGATAATCCCGTCCTACTCGACTTCGCATTTAGAGACGAGAGAAGCTTTGGAGCTGATAGAATCTGGAAGAATAAACGTGAGAGAACTGATAACTCATCGATTTCCGCTCAGAGACACGGCGAAGGCGTTTGAAACAGCCTTAAAAGAAAAACAGAGCTTGAAAGTTATAATCTTGAACGAGTGATGTAAGATGAAGGCAGCCATGCTTTACGGCGTAAAAGACTTGCGAATCGAGGAGGTAGAAAAGCCAAAACTTGCGGCTGGCGAAGTCCTCGTCAAAGTCAAAGCAGCAACAACATGCGGCACAGACCTCAAAATATTCCATAGGGGCTACGTTGAGAAAGTCATAAAACTGCCGACAATTTTTGGGCACGAGTGGGCTGGAGAAGTGGTTGAGGTAGGCGAAGGCTTGGAATGGCCTGAGAAGGGAATGCGCGTCCGTGCTGGTAACAGTGCGCCTTGCCTTCATTGCACGATGTGCCAGAGAGGGAAGTACAATCTTTGTGAGAACATGGTTTGGCTTTGGGGCGCGTATGCAGAGTACATTAGGGTTCCAGCCCGCATGGTTCTAGTGAACACGCAGGAGATTCCGCAACACGTTTCTTTTGAAGAAGCGGCAATTACCGAGCCTTTGGCGTGCGTCTTGCACGGTGTTGAGGAAGTGGGAGTTAAGCTTGGTGATTCTGTGGCGATTGTTGGTGCTGGACCAATAGGGTTGTTACATCTGTTAACTGTTAAGAAAATGGGCGTGGAAAAAGCGATAGTTATTGACCTTGTGGAGGAAAGACTTAACTTTGCTGAGAAACTGGGCGCGGATGAGACGGTTAATGCTGGAGAAATGGATGTTGTTGAGACTGTTCGCAAGCTCACGAAGAGTTATGGAGCAGACATTGTAATAGAAGCCATTGGGCTGCCTGCAACATGGGAGCAGGCACTAAAACTCGTTAGGAAAGGCGGGACGGTGCTGGAGTTTGGCGGATGTCCACTAGGGACCGAGATAAAAGTCAACGCCGAAATGCTTCACTATGGAGAAGTAACAGTTATGGGCGCTTTTCACACTACGCCGCTTCATTTTAGAAAAGCTCTAAGTCTGATTGCGTCTAGGACTATTGACGTGCGACCGCTTATAACACGAAAAATGAGGCTTGGAGACATTAAGAAAGCGTTTGAGACGTTGTCTACGTCGAAGACCGAAATTAAAATAGCCATAAACCCCTAAGATAGTGATAATGGAGTTCCCTATGGTAGAAGCAGCGGGTTACATCTTAAGAATAGCCACCAAACAATGGGTTGAGCAGGTTTTCAGTCTCGCAATCTACTACACTAGCATCCACAGAAAATGGAAACAGGGACAAACTGTGTTATTCATGCACAAAACCAGCAAAGGCGACGCCATGGTAGGTTATGGCGAAATAGGAAACACCTACACGGTTGACGAACTTTCCGAAGAGGAAAGACGTGAATGCGAAAAATATGGTTGGACAAGGGCAATAGAGTTCACCTACGTTAAAGAGTTTGAAACGCCGCTACTGGTCAAGGAGACAATTCTTAGAGATTTGAAGCTTCGTGGAAAATTCTTCCATGGTCTGCCACTGAGTAAAGAGCGAATAAGCTCGATTATAAGTCAGGCTGAGCATGAGTAAGCAAGTAAAGATTCATGGAATGTGCCTACTCGTCTTTGAAAGGAAGCTCTTAGAATAAGTTTAAAAGCAGATTCTGGCGTAAGGGTGTGTTATTACGGGGGTGAAGCCATGGTTAAGTACATTTTTGTCACGGGTGGTGTGTTGAGCTCTGTTGGGAAAGGTATTGTGACTTCTTCTGTTGGTAAAATGTTGCAAGCAAGAGGCTTGAAAGTCACGGTTATAAAAATTGACCCCTACGTGAACGTTGACGCCGGAACGATGAACCCTTACATGCACGGCGAGGTCTACGTTACGGACGACGGCGGCGAAACCGATTTAGATTTGGGCTGGTACGAGCGATTTCTCGATTTGAACTTGAAGAAGGAGAATAACCTTACCACTGGTTTGGTTTACAGGGCGGTCATCGAGAAGGAACGTCGCGGCGACTTTCTGGGCAGGTGCGTCCAGATTGTGCCGCACGTGACAAACGAGATTAAGCACCGCATACGGGCGGTTGCGAAGGATCTAGAGGTTGATGTGGTCCTAACCGAGGTTGGGGGCACGGTGGGCGACATTGAAGGCTTGCCGTTTTTGGAGGCCATTCGTCAGATGCGCTTGGAAGAAGGCTATGAGAACACTCTGTATGTGCATGTTGCGCTCGTTCCGGTTTTGGATGTTACGAAAGAGATGAAAACCAAACCCTTGCAGCACAGCGTCAACGAGCTGCGACGCATCGGTATCCAACCTGACACTATTGTTGCGAGAAGCCCAGAAATGATAGACTCTGAAACGCTGAGGAAAATAGCCTTGTTTGGGACTATTCCCGAAAACGCGGTTTTCTGCTCTTACACCGTCGAGTCGGTTTATCAGGTTCCGATTGTTTTGGACGAGCAGGGCATGGGCGAGTTCATCTGTAAGCGACTAGGTTTCTCGGGACGTTTGCAAGATTTCAAAGAGTGGAAAAAATTCGTTGACGCCGTGGTGAATCCGGAGCACGAGGTCAAGATTGCGCTGGTTGGCAAATACGCTGGTTTAACGGATAGCTACGTGAGCATGAACGAGGCTTTGCGTCATGGAGGCGCAGCGTGCAGAGCGAAAGTTTGCATTAATTTCATAGAGGCTGAAAAGTTTGAACAGAACCCAAAAGGTTTGGAAGTTTTAAAGGATTTTGACGGAATTTTTGTTCCTTATGGTTTCGGTCCAAGAGGCACCGAAGGAAAAATAATGGCGATTAGGTTCGCGAGAGAAAATGATGTTCCGTTTCTAGGGATATGCTACGGCTTCCAGCTTTCTGTTGTGGAGTTTGCGCGCAACGTCTGCGACTTGAAGGATGCGAACAGCACGGAAATCAACCCGGAGACGCCTCATCCTGTGATTGACCTCATGCCAGAACAGCGCGGAATAGAAATCAAGGGCGCCACGATGCGCTTGGGTGCTCACAAGGTTGTTGTGAAGCCTAGCACGGTGGCGCATGCGCTTTACGGATGTGAGGAAGTCTACGAGCGTCATCGTCACAGGTTCGAGGTTAATCTTGACTATTTGGAGAAGTTTGAGAAGAACGGCTTAGTGTTTTCTGGAAAAAGCACGGATGGAAGAAGGATGGAACTTTTAGAGCTGCCTGACCACTTCTTCTTTTTTGCCTCACAATTTCACGGAGAATTCAGAAGCCGCCCTGTAAAACCAGACCCAGAGTATTACGGTTTTGTTAAGGCGTGCTTGAATAGAAAGTTGGATAAAGCTAAGCCGGAATTCTAAAAAAGGGAGATTTTTTGTTCTGTTCTTAGTATGAGCGGTGATGGGGTCTCACGAGTTCTTCCAGCAGCGAGAGCATTGCCGGCACTTTGAAAGCGATGTCTGTAAAGGTTATTATTCCGGCGATTTTTTGGTTGTCCATGACTGGGAGTTTTTTGATTCTCTTCTTTGCCATGAGTCTGGCGGCTTCTTCTATGCTGGCTGTTTCGCTTATTGTAATCACGGGGCTTGTCATGACTTGTCTTGCGGTTAGAGTTTCTGGCGCTAGGCATGGTTCCACTTGTCTTCTGAGTATGTCGCGTTCGGTTATGATGCCTACTGGTCTGTCGGCTTGGACGACTATTATGGAGCCTATGTCTAACTTGTTCATTGTTGCTACAACTTCCTGGATGGAGGTATCTGGACGGACCACGCGGACATCCTTGGACATTACGTCTCTAACGAGGATAATGCTTGCCATCAGTATTCGCCTCTTATTGTCTCTAACCCTTTTGGTGCCAGTCCTTTATTTGTTTTGGCGTTTTTGGGCTTGGGTTCCATACTCCATATAAGGTACGAGGTGTGTGGGAATTTGTTAAGAAGTGATGGTGGTGGACGGGAGAGAGTCTTCGGTGGTTGAAGGGTTTCGCATTCGTTTGGAGAGTGCTAAGAGCTACGGTGAAGTCTGGGACATTGTTAAGGATACTGTGGAGTTTTCTTTGCACAAGCGCAGGAGCGGGATGATGCTTTTTCTTGATGATTTGCCGATTCAGCTGGGCGCTTACCACACCATTGGAACAAACAACATTGTTTTGAACAGGACGCTTGTCCAAATAGTTGAGGCTACAATCAAGTCAAAGCGCATAGTTAACGCCTTAGTCTACAACCTGCTCCTGCACGAGTATTTGCATGCGTTGGGCAAGCTTTCAGAGTTTGAAGTCAGGCAGGCGGTTTACGAAGTTGCGCGAAAATGCTTTGGCGAAGATTATGTTGCGACGACTATTGCAAAGAAAAGCCCGTGGGCTCTGCTCAAGGATATTCCGCTTGAGGCGGTTAGCGCTCCCAAACGGGTTATGGAGATTGTGAGGGATTTCGAGAAAACAGACAAATACATAGTCTAAGGCTTACAAACAGGCTCTCTGAGTTAGCCTAGCCCCCCCCTTATATATAGGTTCAACTGCCGTTTGTGTTGTGTTTGGTAAAGGCTAAAAGTAGCGAGATTTACATTTGCTATCCTGATGGTTCGCATGGGCATGGCAGTTGGTGTTGGCAGAGCTAAGGAGAATCCTTTTCAAAGAAACGGCAAAGCTCTGGTTGGCAAGGTTTCCGGTGTACGAGATGTGAAGGAGTCGATTCTGAAGGCTGTGGATTTGATTGGCGGTTTTGACAAGCTTGTTGAGAAGGGTGAAGAAATCCTCGTAAAGCCTAACTATAACAGCGCTGACCCGCCACCAGCATCTACCGACCCAAGCTTTCTCAGGACAGTTGTTGACTTGTTATTCGAAAACGGTGCCGAAAGAGTTGTCGTCGGTGAGTCTTCTTGGCAGGGAGTTTCCACACGTAAGGTAATGGAACAGACTGGAGCCTTAGAGAAGCTGAAAGGGTCTGGGGCGCAGATAGCGTTCTTTGATGAGGAAGATTGGGTTAGTGTGGATGTGGGCGGCAATTACCTCAAAAGGGTCAGTCTAGCTCGGAAGGCTTTGGAAGTAGACAAGATTGTCTATTGCTGCTGTATGAAAACGCACTTTCGAGCGGATTTTTCACTGAGTTTAAAACTGGCTTTTGGCTTCACGAAAAAGAGCGAAAGAATAGCTTTCCACTTAGGTCACTTGAAAGAAAAGTTGGTGGATTTGAACTTAGTCGTGCATCCAACCCTGATGCTCATGGATGGAAGAAGATGCTTCATAACTGGCGGACCCTTCAGCGGCAAAGTTCGAGAGCCAAACGTTATCATGGCTTCCGGAGACCGCATAGCCATGGACATCGAATCCATAAGAGTGATGGGAAGCTTTGAAGGTGCCAAGCTGAAAGATGACCCATGGGGCTACACGCAAATACGCAGAGCCACCGAGCTTGGACTAGGCGCTAGAAGTGAGCGAGATTACGAGGTTGTTAATGGATAGTTTTACAGACCTATCTCTGAGGCGATGCTCTTCAATCCGTCTAAGGCTATTTCGAAGAACTTTTCCCTCGGGATTCCGATTTCTTCGCAGACAAGTATTCTTTCTCTTTCGGCGCCTCTTGCGAAGTCTTTGTCCTTGAACTTTTTGACGACGGTTTCAACTTTAACGTCCGCTAGTTTTTTTGAAGGCATTACTAGGGCGCATGCCACAAGCAAGCCTGAAACGGCGTCACTCGCGATTAGTGCCTTCTCCATTTTGGTTTCTGGAATTACGCCGGTGTGGTGAAAGTTGTGTGTTTTTATGGACTTTATAAGCTCGTCTGGAATGAGTCCTTTTAGGATTTCTTCGGCCATAAGGCTGTGTTTTTCGGGCGTAGTCTCTGTCTTTTCGTAGTCGATGTCGTGCAATAAGCCGATTAAGCCCCATTCGTCTTCGTTTTCTCCAAGATGTTTCGCAACACTCCGCATTATGGCCTCCACGGCGAGCATGTGGAAAACAACGTTCCTTTTCGTAACGTTCTTCTTAACCAAGCCAAGGGCTTCTTCTCGCGTCAGCAAAGGCGTCATTTTTTGGCTTCTCCGTACATTTGGTCTGGAGCAAGTATGTCTGGATATTTATCTCTTAACAGAAGGCGCGCAGTATAGCACATGTGACACGCGTCTGCGTAAGCCTCCTCATGAGGCAAACCGAATCTCTCAACCAACGCTACAGGACCGCCACGAACCAGAGGCTCAAGAACAGGGTTCTGATACGGGTTGTATTCCTCAACTATTTTTGAGAACGGCTTCTGCCAAGCGTTGCCAATCGAGATGCCTTGACACACGTGAACGTACCCGAACGGGTCTATGTGCACGCGCTCTTGATTAACAAAGTTTTCATATGGGCATTTCGTGAACTCTCGCCAAGGCTTCTTGCTCGCCTTCTCTGCCAGCTTAGAAACCGCTCTTCCCCTGTACATTAACTCCCAAAAATCGACTTTGACTCCTTCTATCTGGCTTAAACTAGGAGCCTCTATGTTAGGGTGCTTGACCGAGATTACTCCAGCCTTGACACTCAACGCGTTCGCAGCCTTCACGGCGTTTTTCACCTCTTCTATTTCCCAACTGTCTCCATGATAAAGATCGCTGCTCAGACTGAGCTTAACATTTTTAGCCGCGGCTATCGGACGCAACCATTCCATAGCGTCTTCTGGACACGTCGCCCAGTAACAGTTTGAGATTATCTCCACTTGAAAACCGTGCTGAACCGCTTCCTCCACGGTCTTAACAATTATGGGGTAGTGTAAGAAGGGTTCCCCACCTTCTATTGCGACGAAATTCACTGTTCCCAGCATCTTTGCTTCCGTCAAAATGTTCCCGATCTGTTTAAGGGTAAACGTTCCTTTTGCGTTAGGGTTACCCCAAAGAAAGCAGTGGTCGCACTCCAAATCACATCGATACGTGAGCAAAAAGTGAACGCCCTTTAGATTCAACAACACCACCATTTAAGAACAGAGACGCCAAGATAGTTAAACTTTGGCATGAGGGAACTCTTTAGGAAAGTCGCTCTTCTGTAGTGGAGATAGGCAAAACATATAATTACGCTCAGCTTCCTTTTTGCTTTCAATGCTTGGGTGAAAGCGTCAATGGGTTCAACGAGGTACAAGATTACATGGAAATCCTACATATTGCTAATGCTGGGCTTGATTGCCTTCGTAGCATACATCTATCTTTTCAATGTGGACATCCAGCAGATAATAGCAACCCTCCAACAAATTGATACACCATTGTATGTCTTGGCAGCAATCTTCGCAGTTCTAAACGTGTTTTTCTTTTCACTCTCATGGCATTCACTGCTCAACTTTCTCTCAGTCAAACTCTCCGTCACGAAATCCTTCCTCTACGTGTGGTACGGCATATTCGTTGACGCGGTCATTCCAGGAGAATCCATAAGCGGAGAGATTTCAAAGCTATACCTAATCACAAGAGAAGACAGCACCGTCAGCGGAAAAGTCGTCGCTAGCCTGGTCGCCGAGAGACTCATGGGCATGGGTGTAAACCTCGCAAGCTTGCTGGTAGGCATGGGTATCTTGTTAGCGTTAGGCCAGGCAAGCGGACTAGTCCTTAACATCACTGTTCTTTTGGTGATTGCACTTTCCATTTTTTTGACACTCTTGGCATTTTTGTGTGTCAAGGAAAAGTGGACGCTGAGAATAGTCGGTGGTGTGATACGTTTTGTAGAGTATGTAAGCAGAGGACGCTGGAAACTGACAAAAATCAGGGAAGAAGTAACCACGGCAGCAAGAATGTTTCATGATTCAATGAAAGAGTTCAGGCGTACTCCAAAAACCATTTTTGTGTCGACGAGTTTTAATGCGATTTCCTGGATTTTAGACCTCGTAGTTGTCTATCTCGTGTTCTTGTCGGTAAGATATTACGCGATACACTGGGGCGTAGTCATCTTGACATACTCGATAATTGTCGCCATAAAAGCTGTTCCAGTTGGAATACCGTTTGAAGCAGGACTTCCCGAAATAGCCATGTCCTCATTGTTCATATGGTTAGGTGTCCCCGCACAAACAAGCTTCACAGTAACAATCCTTTCAAGACTCTTGACAATGTGGCTGAGATTCTTCATCGGGTTCGCAGTGCAACAGTGGATAGAAATCAAACAGGTCAAAGTAGCAGGTAAAGACAGCAAGACAGTTCCGATTGAAACCGAAAAAACCTAAATTCCACTTCAACCTTCCTCTAGAAAAGATGAAACGATGACGATAACGATAGATGACGCATCAACTCAAAACCTAGATAGACTTTACGAAATCGAAAGGGAATGTTTTGAAAGCGAAGCGTTCACAAAGCAGCAGATTGCCCACCTACTGACCGATTACAATTCTATAAGCCTAATCGCTAAAGTAGACGACAAGATAGTGGGCTTCATTATTGCCATGATGTACATAGAAAGAGAAGCGCTGGTCGGACACATCCTAACAATAGATGTGTCACCACCGCAACGACGAAAAGGGATCGGGTTGAGGCTTTTACAAGAGGTTGAAAGAATGTTCAAAGAGAAAGGTGTCAAATTGTGCTACCTTGAGGTGCGCGAAGACAACATCGTAGCGTTGGAGTTGTACCAGAAACTCGGGTACGAGCAGATAGGAAGACTTAAAAGGTATTACGGAAACGCAAACGGAATATACTTAAGAAAAGTTTTAGCTTAGCTTCAACAATTTCAGGTTTGTTTTTTCGTCGAAGATTTTTTGCAGCTTCACTCCAGTCGCTTCAATCATCATAAGCTCCGCCGTTGCGCCTACGTGGGAATCTTTCATTAGGTGACCGCCGTAAGCCTTGCCTTTCTCGTTGGAGACAACCAGGTGCGCATGAATTATTAACTCGCCGGCTTCGTCAACTGCTACGTTCCCCATGCATGAGGCTATTTCCAAGGGGCCATCCAAGCGTGTGAACGTGTATTGCTTATCTTTATAGTATCCCAGCACGGCATCTTTCAAACTTCCAATGAGGATGAAAATTCCCGCTTTTACACTGCTTTCCTCCGCTCTCTCCTTTATGGCTTCAGCCAAATCTTCACCCTCTGATAGACGAGAAAAGCATACTCGCCCAACCTGCCCCTCTAACACGTCTGCTCATCCCACCTGCATCGTTAACCGCTATTCCCATCTATGATCCTGAGGTTTCTAAAGGTTTTCGAACGCAAACCCTAAAAGGTTGTTAAGTGAAAGGTATTAACCGTGAGTGGAGCTTGACCAGAAGAAGCGGTGAAACACAGAAACTCGTCAAGGCCATAGTTGTCCTTATTCGAAACACCACTTGGAGATGCGGCAGGCTGGAACGTTCAATAGTCAAGCATCTCTACAGAACGAAAACCGGGTTTGGAAACCCAGAGATATCGGTAAAGGATATGATTCAGAGCTTCAAGGTGAGTGGCAAGAAGAAAAACGAGTTTTTGGACGCCATCAAAAGGTTGGAAAGAAGGAATATAGTAAGAATCTCGAAGCTCGTGAACTAAGGGCTACTTAGACCCTGTTTCTTTTATGTTTTCTCAACGAGGCCCTTTGCGTTTTCAATCCATTGCCCAGTGAATTTCGGTGAAATCTTCAACTTAGCAGCTAGGTCTTCGGCTGAAGCCTTTGCAAGATCCTCAACACTGTTTATCCCCAAAGTCTTTAATTGTGCGGCTCGCTTTTCTTTGATACCTTTCACCGATGTGAGCTCAAGTTTCGGCGGCGACGGTGGCGCAGTTTCCATAACAGGCTTTTTCACTTCTTCTACAATCACTTCCGTGACTGTGGCTGGCGTTGAAGGTGCTGGTGGAGGTGGTGCCATTCGAGGCGTTACTGTTGCTTTTGGTTTCTGCATGTAGCCTATGCCTATGAAGAGGAACCCTAGTATGGCGGTTGTCACGACCCATACGCTTCTTGCAGTCATTTCTAATTCTATGGCGAATGCTATTCCAGTTATAACGAAAAGTATTATTGCTACTACGTAGAGGGCATAGTCCGACCGCATATTGCTTTCTCCCTAACCCTCTATGTTCTATGGATGTGTTTAAATAATTTTCTGAATATTAGAGGTTGAAAAAGGGAAATTTTGGCGCTTTTTACGTACGTCTACATGCCGAATGAGTCATTTTACTTTAGAAGCTCCGCTTCTGGCGGCGGCGGTTTTATCAAGCCATTCTTCATCAGCAACTTTACCGACTCTCTGGCGTTTTGGATTATTGCAACCGCTTTTTCGTATAACTCTTGCTTGCTTGGCTTTACTCTGGCTACGCCTTGGTCTATGGATTTCAGGGCACACGCGACCGCTTCTCGCGGAAAGACCTCCCACTCCTCCATTCTCGGCAGAATATCTTCTTCGTGCATTCCACGTTCTTCCGCGAATTTTGCAAGTTCTTGGGCTGCCGCTATGCACATGTCATCTGTGACCGTTCTTGCCTTGACGTCTAAGACGCCTCTGAATATTGCTGGGAACCCGAGGCTGTTGTTGACTTGGTTTGGAAAGTCACTCCTGCCTGTGGCTACGATTCGGGCGCCTGCTTCTTTTGCCTCCCAAGGCCAGATTTCGGGTATCGGGTTTGCGCAGGCGAATATTATTGATTTGTCAGCCATTGTGGGCACCCACTCTTTCTTAATGGTGTCGGGTCCGGGCTTCGATGCGGCAACAACAGCGTCTACGCCCTTGAAGGACGCCGATATGTCGCCTGTCCTGCCTTCTGCATTTGTTTTTTGAGCTAGCTCGTATTTCCACGGGTCCTCTTCCTTCGTTATGTCTTTTCTGCCCGGATAGATGATGCCTTTGGTGTCAACCAGCATAATGTTGCCTGGTTTCAGCCCCCACCTTATCAGAACGTAAGCGGTTCGGAGGTTGGCTGAGCCTGCTCCTACAAGTGTTATCAGGCTTTTTTTCGGGTCCTTGCCCACTATTTTGAACGAGTTCATCAATCCCGCGAGAATCACTGTAGCGGTGCCTTGCTGGTCGTCGTGCCAGACTGGAATCTGCAAGCGTTCTCTGGCTTTTTCGAGAATATGGAAGCATTTCGGCTTCTCTATGTCTTCTAGGTTTATGCCGCCGAATGTTGGCTCGATGAGTTCGCATGCGCGAATTATCTCTTCAGGGTCTTTAGTTCTTAGGCATATTGGAAAGGCGTCCACGCCGCCCAGGTATTTGAACAATAGTCCTTTTCCTTCCATGACTGGCATTGCTGCTTCGGGTCCGATGTCTCCTAAGCCTAGGACGCGTGTGCCGTCGGAGACTACGGCCACGTAGTTCCAGCGGTTTGTGAGTTCGAAGGATTTGTCTTTGTTTGCTTGGATTTCCTTGCACGCCGCGGCTACGCCGGGCGTGTACCATATTGCGAAGTCGTCTGGGCTTGTCACGGCGCATTTTGGCATTACTTGGACTTTTCCGCCGTAGAACTTGTGTAGGGGTGGAGCTAACTGTGATGGTTTTTTGGCTTTAGCCAGCAACTCTTCTACTGTTGGTTTTCTTTTCTCTTCTTTCTTTCTAGACATTTGTCATTATCCCCTTTTTTGGCGTGATGTTGTTTGTGTTTAGACTTGAAGTTTTAAAGGTTACGGTAGGCTGCGAAGTAAAACATCAAAGGAGCTGGCTCGTATCCTCTTTTTTTTGTGTCGTGCACCTAAGTATTCTGAATAAAGATTAGCAAGCCGTAAAACCTTAATTTTAAACCATCTATGCTCTTTAACATTCCCCAAATGAATAAATCAAAAGGTGCACTTAGTGTCACCGATCTACAAAAGTAGCCTGATTCTGCTAACTGGCTTGACACTTGTATACTCTCTGCAAGGATTTTATCCAAAGTTTATCGCACTTTTTTCAGATAGCTTCCTTCCAATTATTGCAGGTGCGGCCGTCATATCTTCCGGCTTCTCCCTACAAAAATATTGGCACAAAGCCAAGGAACAATTCTCCATAGTTTGGCTTTGTTTCACGATTGGACTCTTCCTCTGGTTTGTCGGTGAGGCCGTTCGAACTGGGTACACGGTTGTCTGGAGTGTTGAAACACCATACCCTTCAATTGCGGATGCTTTCTGGTTAAGCGGTTGCGTCCCATTGTTTATGGCGTTGTATCTCTATTTTGACATTTTCAAATCCGTTATATCGCGTAAAGCGTCAACCTTTGCTGTGGCGATAACCGCCAGCTTAGCCGTTTTTGTTTCAGTGGGCGTCATAGCTCCGGTTGCTAAGACAGCGGACTTAACCACAAGAATGGTGGATTTTCTGTATCCTGTTCTCGACTTGGCTCTGCTTTCGATAGCGATTCTTGGTCTTTTTATCTTTTTGAAGGGTAATCTCGGAAAATCATGGGCGCTCATCACTTCAGGGGTCCTCTTGAACGCGTGGGCTGATGTGCTTTTCAGCTATTCCAAACTGCAAGGCGCTTATTATGCTGGGCACCCGATAGAACTACTTTACGCGGTTGCCTACGTGTTTTTCTTGCTGGCGTTTTACGTCCACACGAAGGAGCTTTAAGGTGTAGAACCTTGCCAGAAACAGGAAGCGAGTTTGGGCAGGTTCTGTTTGAGGCTGTTGACGAAGGCTTGCTTGTACTTGGCGAGAGTGGAAGGAACGCTGTCTATTTTCACCTTCAGAACTTGTACTCTCTGAAAAGGGAAGACATTTCAGGCAAACCTGAAGCTTTTGTCGAAAACTTGAGGAAAATATTTGGGATGGGTGCCGAGATCATCGAAAAGGCGATTTTGAGAAGCTTGTACTGTAAGCTTGGACTGACTTATGAGGAAAAGAAGAATCACGATTTTATAATGTACGTGAATGACGCGAAGAACACGGCTGAGCAGGAGCGTAGACAAGAAATTACGGTGGATTTTTCCATCAGACAGACAGTGGATGAGCCCATTTAATTTTAACGTTAGTACGCCATTCTTATAGTCGTCTCGCCTTGAAACCGAGGAGAATGTTCTCTGTTCTTTGGAAGCCTAACTTTTCATAAACACGTCTTGCCGAGAAGTTGTCTTCCGCGACCCAGAGCACGGCATCTTTGTCCAAAGCGATTATTTCTTGTACCAGAGCAGAAACTGCAGAGGTTGCAAGACCTTTGCCTCTGAACTTTGGGACAGTGAACACTCCCCTGATGAGGGCTATTCTGTCCAGCATTTCGGATGTTGTTGCCGTGGATGCTAACGTGTCTCCTTCGTACGCACCGTAGGCTACGCCTCTTTTAATCGTGTTATTGATGCGTTCTGCCCATTCCTCGCCAAAGCTCTCTGAAACCCTTTTCAGGTCTTCTGCTCCCAACTTTTTGACCTTGTGCCGGATTAGTGGCTTGAAACTCTTGCCGTTTGCCTTCATAACTAGATACGTTGTGATTCTTCCTTTGCTTGCGGCATCCGTTGGCTCGACAGGCTCGAAAAACGTTTCCACAACTGGCAGGTGATGAGGCTCTATGACAAGTGTAGGCTCTTTTAAGTCGATGTGTCGCATAAGCCTGGCTACACTTTCCACCGTTCCGTGCGTATGGATTATTCGTCTGTCAAATTCAAACAGATACCCGCTTATTTCGTTGTCTTCTCTGGCTATCCAAACCCGGGTTTTATCTCTGTCATGTTTAAGGTCGTAGATGGTGAAAACGTGCCGAACCCCGTCTCCGTTAAGGAAGCTTAGAAATTGCTCTCCGCCTTCTCTTTCAAGGGGAGACACTTTCAGAACGTTCGACACTGCTTCTCACCAAAAGCTAGACATGCCTGTGGTATAGATTAAAAAAGAAAACGGTTGGAAATTCACTAAACGTTAGACAGCGTTTAGTATCTTCTTTGCCTGTAGCCGCCTCTTCTCTCTCGCCCACCGTAGTCTCCGCGACCGCCGTAGCCTCGTCCGCCGCCTCCTCCTCTGAATGGTCGTCTCTCCTGCTCATACACCTTGCTTGACATGTTGTTTTCGGTGTTCACTTCACCTGCCAACGCCTCCTTTGCGACTTCTAGCGTGCCGTACCTGCCGATGTTTAGTCGCATGTTGCCTCTGAAGAGGGTTACGTAGCCGTTTCCCACGTTTATGGTGTCGCCATCGTTGACTTTTTCGATGTTGTCATCCCACAGGGTTAGGTAAACGCTTCCGGTTTCATCGCCAACAAGAGCATCGCACACGCGGTGCGGTGCGCCGTCTCTGCCTGCGGCAATGTTCCTGACCTCGCTTTTTGAGACCACTTTTGCTAGGACGTTTACGGCTCTAGATGCGGGAGTTAATTCGCTTACTTTCGCGTCTACTGGCTGCTGTCTGGGTCCTGAGAAACCTTCAACTGCCAATCTTTTTCAACACCTTGCATTTTGACATCTCACATAACATTTTGTGGACACTTAAGGTTTTTGGTAGCCGACCTTTCCTTTAGGTGTATACTTTTTCTCCATTAGCCGTGAAACCTCTTTGGCTTCCTGAATAAGACTACGCCATTTATTGGGACTGATTGCTCTTCAAACCATGAGTCAATGAGCTGCCTTGCTTCTTCTAATGTCTTAGCGGTTGCTGAAAGGGCTAAAAACGCATGCTTAGCCAAATGTAAGGTTTTCTAGGACTATGTGAAGCATGAAAGATCTGTATCCTGAATCAGTTTTCTGAATTCATAAGTCAATTATCGTTCCGAACCCTTTCGTGGAATAAAAACTCCTCGAGAGCGATTTGGTGACAAAACAAAGAGCTCAACTAAGAGTTCAGGAACGCGCGCATGCAATACTAATAGATGCAAGACCGGACATAAAAAGCCAGTTTGTAGATACATATGATCATTTAGGCCCCTAAGAACTACCTTAATTGGGCAATATCCAGAACAACAAGAGCCATCCGCGGGGATTCACTGAAAGGCAAGTTAGAACTCTTCTCTTATGCGGCTCTAGAATCTGTTCCTGGGAAGTTCTGTAAGCTTTTTCCTCAGCTTGATTCGTGGAGGCGATATGTGGTCGATAGGGTAATATCAACTGCTTTTGTGAACAATCATGACTATGAAAGACTCTTCCGCGTTGAGAAGAACGATGTAGTCGTCGATGTGGGAGCACACGTTGGTATATTTAGCCTTTCAGTCGCAGCCAAAGCCAAGAAAGTTATAGCAATCGAATGTGAACCACGAAATCTAACACGTCTGTCTGGCAACATCAAACGGCTGAACCTCAACAACGTCTTAATAGTAGACAAGGCTGTATGGAATTGCAAGTCTACCTTGCCTCTTCATCTATCTAATGACTCAGAAAGCCATACATTAATCGAAGATTGGGCCATTACTCAGTCCAAGTGCAACCCAAGCGTAGATTATAGAGGGCAAATACAGGTAAAAACAGATACCTTAGATGGTATCTTGGATGATTTGGGCATAGTAAAGATTGATTTTCTGAAAATGGATGTCGAAGGGGCTGAAATTGAGGCAATAGAAGGAGCAAAGGAGACCTTGACAAACACTTCCAAGATCGCCATTGCTTGTTACCATGAAAGGAACGGAGAAAAGACTATGCAGAAGACAATTCAAATGCTGTCTAATTACGGATATCAGCTGTATTCTCTTGATGGCATAGTCTATGGGACAAAACTCGGGTAGCCCAAAATAGAAAAGAAAAAAGAAGATTGCGCGAAAGGAATCTCCACTCGGCATGTGTAAAGTTTTTAGTAGTTCGTGGAGGAAAAAAGGGTCAACGCAAGGGGATGAATGTGTTTCAACATTACAATTGTCATAATCTTTGCAAAACGCTAAAATAGGCGAAAAATTCTCATACAATATAAATACATTGCAAAGAGAGAATGAGAGGAACAAGACATGGTTAAGAAAAAGAGTGAAGAAAAGAACTATTGTGAGGACTGTGGTGCCCCAATAAGGGATGAGGAAGTTTTCCGTCACGAAGACAGCAAATACTTTCCAGTGTGCGCTGCAGAACACATCAGAGACGAACACCTAAACTCTGCTGAAGCCAAGAGGTTATTTACATACAAGAGTACTTAGCCCGACTTTTTAAGCACGGGACCTCTGCTTTCTACCAAATACGGTAGCTTACTGGTTCTGAAAACCACGAGTTTTTCTCCAAACTCGGCTAAATAAGCCAAAATCAGCCTTTTTCCCCTTTCTGTCAGAGCGAAAACAGGGATTGTCACGCCTACCTGCAGCAAAGCTCTGTTCCCAAGTTGTTTTCGAAGCAGTTTCGAAGCGCTCGCACAAGCGATGTCAGCCTCTGCTATGTACTTCACATCAGCACTACCCACGCAAGTGTTGCAGACAGAAAAGACCATAACATCTGCTCTATTGGCGGTTTCAAAATTTCGGGTTTCACGGATGGCTTTCGCTTGGAAACCCGCAACACTCACTGCAATACGTCCATAGCCTAAATCGTGAGCACGTTTGACGCCTTCAACCTGGTCTATCCGTGCGCCGGTCTCATCCAGAACAATCCCTCCATCCGCCTTGACACGTTCAACAACCTCTCGAATGGGCGAAGTCTTGATGATTCCGGTCAGACGTGCGCCGATTGCCTGCACAAGCCTCCCATTGGAAGTAATGACTGTTCCTGCTCCCTCACATACAACAACCGCACAGTCAATAAGTCCCTTTTCAAGCCAAACACGCATCATCTCCGAGGCGCCGTAAGCCACAACGGGTTCAGCGTCAAAAGCGCGATTTCGACAGCAGAAACCATATCCTGCAATCTTCTTTTCTACGCTCTTCCGCACACTGTCAGCGTCAATCTTCTTAGTTCCATACAAGGCCTCATGCAAAGGACAATACTCAACCGTGGGTTCGCTCAAAACCTCCACACCCTTTTCTGAAATCCGCACACGCGCGCCAGAACAGTAAATCTCATGCTCACCAGCCACGCGTGAAACGTGCTTCTTCATTCAACCACCCACTTTTAACATCTCGTAGGCTGCGTGGTGACAGAACCTCTAGTAAAATAAATGTTTTGTCCGCTTAAGAAGAATAGAAAAAAAGAGTGGAAGGGCTAAACTGTTTCTTTGTAGTGGTCTATTATGATGTTTGCATCAGCCTTGTCGACAACGCCGTCGTAGTTGATGTCCGCTTGTTCATTCCAGTGCAGATCTCCAAAATGAGTTAGGTAAGCCGCGTCCCACGCCATTAAGTCGTTTATGTCCACTATTCCGTCGCCGTTAACGTCGCCCAGAATCTTCAGCTTCACCGTCCCATCTAACAAGGTGTTATCAGTCAGGTTCGCTTCGTTTGGCAGTGCACTTGATTCAGCCTTGATGAGGTACAGAGTCACACTGGCAGGCACTCCTGCCGTGTCCCAGTCGAAGGTCAGTGTCGTGTTCTCTTTGGGCGGAAGGTCAATCACGGGTTCGGTTTTTATCAGTACAGTATCGTAGTACAGACTGACGGTGAAGGTTTCAGGTATGTCTCCCTCGTTGAGAACCGTGACGTTTATCGGAATAACACGCCCAACATAGGTTTCGTAGTACGTTACATAGATTTCTTTGACGGCAACGTTCCTAGTGAAGATCCTCACAAAACCGTCCTGTGTGTCGTGCGGAATATCTCCTGGAGAGTCGCGAAGAGTTGAAGAGTCAAAGTGCAATGGCGTTGACCCAAAGCCTTTCACGAAGAATTCGATTTCTACGAGCGACGTGTTGGTGGCTATCGTCACAGCAGGATTATATGACATGTTAATCCACGCGTATCCTGCGCTGTCGGATATGTCCATGGTCAAGCGGGGATACTGACCTTGAACCATCAGCTTTGTCACCCGTATAATCTGCAGTATGGCTGGACTGAACGTGAGGTTAAACTCGCAAACCTTCATGTTGGCTACTTCTGTTATACCTATCTGTATCGTGATCGTGTCGTTGGGCATAATCGTCGGGTTTTCGATGCTTGGCGGGTCCACGTAGAGTGTTGGTGTCGGGCTTCCTTGAGCGAGCAACATTGTAGCCGTAAAGGCTAACGTTACGCAGAAAATCGTGGTCAGAGCTAACATTACTTTGATTTGTCCTCTCACACTTTCACCCTATCTCAGTTATTATACTCGCATCTTAATTAAATTTTCATTTCTTGTCTATTAACAGTCGCCAAATCCAAGACCTGGAGGTCAGAAAAATAGAGAAGCCTTGTCTGCTATTTTTCTATTGTTCCTTGTTCGTCATCTCGTTAATCTGCTGTTCCATCATGTGCCCGCGGCAGTAAACAAGGGCTTTCTTGACGCCCGGGACTTTCAAGGCTGTGTTCTTAATGTCTTGGGCAAGTTTGATGGCGATGGGGCAGAAGGGACTTGAGGGAATAAACTCTACCCTGACTACTCCCGAGTTTTCCTCCTTGACGTTCGTTATCATTTCCATTTCAGCAAAAGTCATCCCTGTTTCTGGGTCGATGACCTTTCCGACGGCTTCTCGCACCTTGTCTTCCAGTTCTGTCAAACCTTTACACACTCACTTGTATTTTTCGATAAGAGTTGGATGCACCATATAAACCGTTATACTAAATTGTTAAATTTTTCCCAATCTCTTCTGGTACATACGCCAGCTCAGAGCCATGGTTCTGGGATGCGAAGCCTTCACCTCATCCAGACGCGAAACCGCAGTGTTGTGCGGCGCCTTCAAAACCACTTGTGGATTTACATAAGCCTCTTCGCATATTTTCCACAAAGCCTTAGCGAATCGGTCAAGCTCTTCCTTCTCGAAAGTTTCTGTGGGCTCAACCATCAGCGCTTCTTCAACGATTAGCGGAAAGTAGATGGTCGGCGCATGAAGTCCATAATCGAGTAAACGTTTAGCGATGTTTAATGCGGAAACGCCCGTCTCATTTTTAAGTGCTTTGGCGCTGAAGACGCACTCGTGTTTTCTCGGCTTCTCACTGTTGTACGGGAGCGTCAGACCCCTCGCACCCTTCAGTTTCTTCATCAAGTAGTTGGTGTTCAGAACAGAAACCTCAGCCACTTCCTTCAATCCTTCAAAACCCAAACTTAAAATGTAGGCGTAAGCTCTCAACAAAACAGCGACATTCCCGTAAAAACTCCGAATCCTTCCAACACTCTGCGGTCTATCATAATCTAGGCGATAACGCTTGCCATCAAAGACTACACGGGGAACGGGCAAAAACTTGGCAAGCTCTTCACAAACGCCCACAGGTCCAGCTCCCGGACCACCACCACCGTGAGGTGTACTAAACGTTTTGTGTATGTTTATGTGGACTATGTCGAAGCCCATGTCTCCGGGTCTTGCCTTACACAAGAGTGGATTCAGGTTTGCACCGTCATAGTAGAGCAGCCCACCAGCCTCGTGGACTATTCTCGCTATCTCGTCAATGTTCCTCTCGAAGATACCCAGCGTGTTGGGGTTTGTAAGCATAAGCCCCGCCGTTCGTTCCGAGACAGCCGCCTTCAGAGCACCTAAACTAACGCAGCCTTCATCATCGGATGGAACAACCACAACGTTAAATCCAGCCATGGCCGCGCTTGTGGGGTTTGTTCCGTGGGCAGAGTCTGGAACAATCACCTCTTTGCGCTTTTCGTCTTCTCTCTTAGACCTGTGATACGTTCTCATCAGCAATGTTCCCAAGAACTCTCCGTGGGCGCCAGCGGCGGGCTGCAGACAAACTTCGTATGTGCCTGTTATTTCGGCAAGCCAACGCTCAAGTTTGTAAAGAACCTCAAAAATGCCCTGTACCGTGCTTTCGTCTTGATAGGGATGAACCATGCCGATGCTTGGTAAACTTGCGAGTTGGTCATTTATTTTTGGGTTGTACTTCATCGTGCAGCTTCCGAGCGGATAGAGACCAGAGTCAACCCCGTAATTCATCTCAGACAGACGAATAAAGTGGCGTGTGACTTCAACCTCTGAAAGCTCCGGAAATCTAGGCTGACCAGTACGCTGCATTTTACTCGGTATGATGCAGCTCAAATCTCCAACAACGTTTTTGACTTCGTCTTCAGCCTTAGGTGGAAGATGTCCTACGCGACCTCTTCTTCCCAAGTTAAAAATCATTTGCTCATCCCAATTTGCCTGCCTAAACACGCTGTCTTCACCTCCCAACTAAGATTTTGCTCAACGCTTCTGCGAGATGCTCGATTTCCCCCCTAGAATGCGTTTCAGTCACGCAATAGAGGGCTGTTTCCCCAAACTCTGGAAACTCTTTTGAAATGTCTTTGCCGCCTTGAATTTGGCGCTTCAGGAGTTTTTTATGAATATCCTTAACACTCATTTTAGCATTGTCAAAGTTGACTGTGAACTCTTTGAAGTGTGCAGATTTGAACACCGGCGTCTTTATGCCTTCTATTCCCGAGAGTAGCCGCATGGCGTAATTGACTTTGTACATGATTGATTCACCCAGCTCACGGAATCCTTGAGGCCCGAGTAAAGCCATGTAAACCGCCGAAGCCACAGCGCATAGGGCTTCGTTAGTGCATATGTTGGACGTTGCCTTTTCACGTCTGATGTGCTGCTCGCGGGTTTGCAAGGTCATACAAAAACCTTGCTTGCTACCATCCACGGTTGTTGTTAATCCGATTATGCGACCAGGCATCTGCCTAATCAAACTCATATCGTCGCGACAGGCGTAGATTCCTAAAAGCGGCCCGCCAAAGTTCATGGAATTTCCCAATGGTTGAGCTTCACCAATAACGATGTCAGCGCCGTACTCTCCAGGAGGCTTTAGAATTCCCAGTGATGTCGGGTCAACACCAACTATGAAAAGCGCACCATGTGCACGTGCTTCTTTGCCGACTTCGTCAACCTGCGTTTCAATAAATCCTAGATAGGACGGGTTCTCGATGTAAACGGCTGCCGTTCTGTCAGAGAGTCTAGCTTTTAAGTCTTCGAGGCTTATTTGTCCAGTTCCCTTCTCATAGGCTATTTGTTGAATTTTTATTCCAGCCGGTTCGGCATAAACCTGCAAGGTCGCAGCCCTTTCCGGATGTATAATCTTGGGAATTAAGACATGGTCTCTTCCAGTTATGCGCATTGCCATGCGAGCTGCTTCACCCAACGCGGACGCCCAATCATACATGGAGCAGTTCGCGACCTCCATGCCGGTTAACTCGCAGATCATACTCTGATACTCAAAAAGGGCTTGGAGCATGCCCTGCGAGATCTCAGGCTGATAAGGTGTGTAAGCGGTTGAAAACTCGCTGCGTTGAACGATTTCTTTTACGACCGCTGGTACGTAATGAGGCCAGCATCCAGCGCCCAGAAAAACTGGCATGTCACTGCTTGTTTTGTTTTTTGAAAGAACAGTTTCTACCTGTTTCTTCACCTCAAATTCAGACGAGGCCTCTGGAAGATTCAAAGGTTTTTTTAAGCGGTATTTTTCAGGAATATCCGCGTACAGCTCATCAACGTTTCTTATGCCTATTTCTTTCATCATCTCCTGTTTGATTTCTGGTTGAGAGTTTGGTATGTATGGATGATTGCGCTTGTCCAAGGCGTTCACCGTATGGAACTAGACACTAGGCATGGTGGGTTCTTTAAGCTTCTCTTTCTTCAAGGAAAGTTCCACGTCAGTACTGTATTCCCTTAGTCGCGACCAATTCATCCAGATGTTTGATATCGACCACTTCGTTTACAAAATCCGCGCGTTCTATCAACTCTTTAGGAGCAAATCGCCCAGTCAAGACAACGTCGGTTCTTTTGGGAATTCTGTCTAAGAAGCTCAGAACGTCTTTCACGTCTAAGAGTTTGCAGTGTAAGGCCAGGTTAATTTCGTCCAAAACCAGCAAGTGCGGCTTCTTTTCCTTAACGATTTTTTCGGCGAACTTTAACGCTCTTTTGGACAGTTTTTTGTCCTCTTCGCCTAAATTATCTAGACCTTGCCAGCCTTTTCTGCCAAACTGATAAATCTCATAGTAAGGTGCCAACATGCTTCGGATTTTGTATTCCCCGGTGTTTTTCCACCATTTCAAGAACTGGATTATTACGACCCTGCGCTTATGCCCTATTGAACGCAAAGCCAAGCCTAAAGCGTTTACAGTCTTACCAGCGCCAGTTCCCGTGTAGAGGTAGATATAACCCATTACATCACCTCTTTTTGTAATCTCTTTATGTTTCGGTGTTGTTATAAGTTTTAAATAGGATCATGTGTCATGTTTGTCACGGAGAATCGGCAATGAAGTATGATTACGAAGAGCTATTGAAGAAGGCGCGTTCCCAGATTCCCGAAGTCGCTTCAAAACGTGAACGCTTAGAACTGCCTAGACTGCATCACTCGGTCATCGGCATGCGCACAATCATCTACAACTTCAAAGAAGTCGCAGACCTCTTAGACCGTGACCCACAACATGTATTGAAATTTTTAACGCGGGAAACCGCTACTGCCGCCACTATTCAGGAGTCTAGAGCCATTTTTAAGGGGAAATTCTCGCAAGAAACTTTGCAAAGGTTACTGCAGAGGTACATGGAAACCTTCGTTGTGTGCCCAGTCTGCAAGCGTCCGGACACAAAGATTGTAAAGGAGAAACGTCTATCGTTTCTAGTGTGTGAGGCTTGTGGAGCGAGGTCCTCGGTGCAACAACTCTGACATGAGCGTCTAGGAATTGGAAGTGTACATGAAGCTTAGAAAAATCGGCAACAACGTGCTCTTGGCTATGTGTGACACTGAACTTCTCGGGAAAACTCTGTGCGAGGGCAAAATAGTTTTTCACGTCAAAGAGGAATTCTACAAAGGCGCAAGGATAACCATTGAAGAAGCGGTAGACATGATAGAACACTCGACGATAGTGAACATGGTGGGCAAAAAGGTCGTCAGAAAAGCTATAGAGAAAGGTTACGTGCACCCAGAGGCGGTGCTGAACATAGAAGGCGTACCTCACGCCCAAATCGTTAAAATTTGATGTTAAGCATAGCGGAATTAGCATAACTTTTAAGGAAGTTAATATACTTCTTTCAAGGTAACGCGTTTGAGGTGCTTTGGTGGGTAAGAAGAAGGTCCTAACCGAAGAGGAACTAAGCGAGATGGTGCTTCCATCGGCAAACGACATTTTAGGAATAGCTGTCAAACTGCTCGGTTTTGATCGAGTTCTCGTCAAGTGCCAAGATGGACACGAACGTCTGTGCCGTATCCGCGGTAAGATGAAAAGGCGCGTTTGGATAAGGGAAGGAGATGTGGTTTTAGTTTCTCCCTGGGATTTCCAATCAGACAAGCGCGGTGATCTAATTTGGCGTTACACCAGAGCCCAAGCGGAAGTGCTCCGTAGGAAAGGCTACTTGACTATCTAAATTATGCTTATGAATGGAGAAGTTCGCGTGTCTTTTGAGAAGCGTGTTGAAAAGAGGCTTCGAAAGAGGGAAAAACGGTACGAAACTGAGCAGTTGATGAAGGAAAAACGGAGCGAGGAGTATGAGGCTCTAGAGGAAGTTTTCGACCGCTCAACCCTCATGGTAATCTACGATTTCTTGAACAGGGGAACAATAAGCGAAATCCACGGCGTCGTCAAGGCTGGAAAAGAATCGCGCGTTTACTGGGGAAAAGGCCGGCAAGGAAGTGAGTTGGCAATCAAGATTTACCTTACACTCTCAGCAGAGTTCAAGAAGGGCATTCTCAGATACATCGAAGGCGACCCGAGATTCAAAGGCTTAAGACACGACACCCGCTCACTCATCTTCGCATGGGCTCAAAAAGAATATAAAAATCTCGAATTGGCAATAAAGGCAAAGGTGAAAGTGCCAAAACCAATCGCTGTTAGAAATAACGTGCTGATAATGGAGTTTGTAGGAAAAGACGGCGCAACTGCTCCATCGATGAAGGAGCTACCGCCCAAAAATCCCGGGAAAATTTACGAAACAATGTTAATCTATCTTAAAAAACTGTATACAAAAGCCGAGCTTGTCCATGGAGACCTAAGCGAATACAACATCATGATTTGGAAAGGTCGCCCCGTGCTTTTCGACATGTCGCAAGCTGTTCTCACCGCACATCCAATGGCAGACTACCTCCTGCGAAGAGATTTAACAAATTTAAATAAGTTTTTTAGTAAGCTGGACGTTGATGTACCGTCTGTTGAGGAATGCCTTAGGAGGGTTACTGGTCATGGCGAAGCCTAGCACATTCGTTAGGATACCAAAAGAGCGTGTAGGAGCCTTAATAGGGCCTGAAGGAAGAATCAAGAAGAGTATTGAAGAGAAATTGCTGGTTCAGCTTCAGATAGAAAGCGAAACGGGCGGTGTCACCCTTGTGCTGAATGAAAAGGCGGAAGACCCGAGTCTACTTTTCAAGGCTAAAGATTTTGTAACCGCCATTGGAAGAGGCTTTTCACCCGAGCATGCTTTTCGTTTAATCAATTATGATGACACCGTTTTGGACGTTTTGGATTTGCGAACCGTTTTCGGAAAGTCTGAGTCTGACATTCGACGCATCAAAGGGCGAATAATCGGGATGAACGGCAAGACCCGCAGAATAATCGAGGAATTAACGGACGCAAACATCTGCGTTTACGGACACACAATAAGCATAATCGGCAACATGGACCAGGCTCAGGCTGCGAGAGAAGCAATTCAGATGCTAATCAACGGAAGCCTGCACAGTTCAGTGTACAGGTTCCTTCACAGAAAACGCAGAGAACTCAAAAAGAAAATGTTGGAAATCTGGGAAAAACCGCCAGAAGAATAAGCGTAGAAAGGTGAGCTCTCGCACTCAAGATCCTAATCATCCGGGAATCAGCGGGGCCAGAGTCGTCATCGCCCACCATTCAAGATATCTATGGGGCTTGGATAAAAAGTTATGGGGATAGTGCATGGGCACGTTGGGAAAACGATGTTAAAGTACATACGCGTTGTTCCTTTGGCTGCAGAGAGCATGGGCGTAAGGTCGATGTGCACTTACGTTGAGACTAAAGACGTGAAAATTCTGTTAGACGCGGGTGTTTCGCTTTGTCCGAACCGTTTTGGTTTGCCTCCGCATCCATTGGAATATCGTACCATAGAGCGCTGTCGCAGAGAAATTGCTGATGCCGCTGACCAAGCTGAAATCGTGACGTTGAGCCATTATCATTTTGACCATCACACGCCCTCCTACGAGGATTGGCTCTGCAACTGGACAGAAAAAGACGAAACTGCAAGACAAATCTACGAAGGAAAGACTGTCCTGATAAAAAACCCTAAAGAAAAAATCAATTGCAGCCAGAGGCGCAGAGGATGGATGTTCCAGAAGACAGGCGGAAAATACGCGAAAAAACTTGAAACCGCAGACAAAAGAACCTTCGTCTTCGGCGATACCACACTCAGATTTTCCGAACCAGTTTTTCATGGCCCAGAGAACTCTGCCTTGGGGTGGGTTTTGATGGCAACAGTCGAGATTCAAGACGAGAAGTTTATGTTTGCTCCAGACGTTCAAGGCCCCATGTCCTTACAGACACTCAAGATGATCGTTGGAGAAAAGCCCGATTTGATAATGCTTGGCGGACCTCCACTGTATCTAGCCAGATTTAGAGTCGAAGAAGACCAAATTCAAGCCGGTGTAACAAATCTGGAAAGCGTTGCCGAGGCTGTGTCAAGCATAATCTTGGAGCACCACGTTTTGAGAGATGAAAGATGGCGCGAAGAAACGACAAGCGTTTTTGATAAAGTCAGTGAGATTAAACATGAAATCTTCACAGCGGCAGAATTTTTGGGCAGGGAAAACGCGTTTTTAGAGGCTATCAGAAGACGGCTCTATGCTGAAGACCCGCCGTCAAAAGAATTTGAGAAGTGGATGCACGTAAGCCTTGACACAAAAAAGAGTGTCAAGCCCCCAATATGACGCCTAAACATTAATCATCCTTTCAATTTTGGCTAGGTCCTCTTTCAAGTGTTCAAAGCGTACTCCGTAAAATGGCGCTACGACCTGTCTCTTGTCAAGAACCGAGCGAAGCTCCTCCATGAGAATACCAGGTTCTCGATTTACGGCGCAACTTGGACTACCATCAACGCCTAGTATCAGTCTCAACCTTATTCCGCATTTTTCATATTCTCGAATCTGTTCAGCGATTTCGTCTGCAATTTTTCTGCAGTGTCCTCTAAACGTGGGGTTATCGTACTGTTCCTTTGTTTGAGGCTGTCTCAACACGCCAGCATAGGCGAGTTCGGGGCAAGGCATCTGGATTATGCCTAAATCTTTGCGCATCAAGAAATCTGCAATTTCAGCTACTGCTCTTGGTTTTTCGGCTAGTCCTAAGGCGCGGGAGTTTTGATTTAACATGCAATGAGCCACTAGGGCAAGTCTTCTGCTCTTACTGTCCTTAATCACGTTTTCAAACTTCCTCAATCAGATACCCTGACTAGGTCGTGGATGGAGGCGGGGGAGGTGGCGGTGGTCCCTCTTCAGGAGGAGGCATCGGGGGTTGAGCACCTTCGGCTTCTTCAGCCTGTCTTTCAAGCTCTCGTCTTTGTGCTCGCCTCTTCTGCACTACACGTATTATCGCATACATCGCTACAAGTACCATGAGGACCAGAGCTGAGTAGATTCCTATCGTTAAAGCGTACGTAGAGTACCCAAAAACAACATTCGAGCCTGCATACGTAAAAGCCACTGTGTAAGAGAGCGTCTGAGGAAATCCCGACAGAACATAGCTAACCGTCCAAGCCTGTCTATCCTCCAGCATGAGTCCAGTTTCCTGGTCATACACTATGGAAATCTTTCCCCTGTAATCAGCCATCACGGTTTGCCCCTGCAGCGCGACTTCCATAGAAGCATTGAAGTCCAAGTCGCTTGCCATCACGGTGTTGAAGAAGGTCCACCCGTAGAACCTCAAACCCGAACCAGATAAGGTGACTGTCTGATTCAAAATTCTAAGCATTTCTCCAGATGCATGTCCTTCTCCTATCCACAGATCATAGTATTCACCATGCGGGGGAAGCTCGGGAAGAAACTCTTTAACGATGAGTACCGAACGATTGAGCAAGTTAACATAGAACGTAAGCGAAGTTGAAACCGTCCCTGCGGTTGTTAGAACGGTTTCTGTTACTTCGATGTAGCTTGAATTAACGACGGAACCGGTGCTTAAGACGAGACGGCTCGGTATAGAGGCATACCCTGGAACGCTTACAGCGCATGAATACTCGGCACGCAGATGCGGGAACGGTACCGATGACCTTCTTCGAGTTATGCTGTAGGGAAAAAGCCCTACTAGGATTATCTCTAAGACAATGATTATGGTTAAAATTATTATCAGGCGAGACATGAGGAGCCCTTCCATCAGTGAAATTTATAGTGTGCGCCTCACAAAAAAGGTTTTGCCAATTCTTTAAGCCAGAATGCCCTTCTAGGACACTTCGAAATTTAGAGAAAAATTCAAGCTCTCTACTTCAAAGCTTAAATGACACAAAATGTATGGTAAAATGAAAGGTGAAGGAAGAACAATGTTCAAACCTGAGGGAATTCTGCCTGCACTAGTTACGCCGTTCACAGACGACGGAAACGCTGTGGATGAGGAGAGACTGCGAGTCTTGATTAACCATTGCATCGAATTAGGTGTTCACGGAGTTGTTCCATGCGGCACGACTGGCGAGTTCGTAAACTTGACAACAGAGGAGAAAAAGAGCGTCATAAAGACCGTTGTCGACGAGGTTAATGGACGAGTTAAGGTTGTCGCGGGAACGGGCGCCAGCGGAACCGACCAAGCCCTAGAAATGACAAAGTACGCGAAGGACGTGGGTGCTGACGCTGCGTTGATCGTTACGCCGTATTATCTTAAGCCCGCGGACCGCGGAATCTACGAACATTACGACACAATCGCAAGTAAAGCGGACCTGCCAATAATTCTCTACAACATTCCACAATGCACCGGTCTGCCATTGCCTTGGCAGATGGTTGAAGATTTGGCTCAAATTCCAAACATCGTTGGGGTAAAAGACAGTAGTGGACAGCTGAGTTTTATCTTGGCTGTGCTGGAAAAGGTGCGAGACAAGATTAATGTCTTGTGCGGGCACGACGAGGTCGTTGTTGCGGCGTTGGCTGCTGGATGCAGCGGCGCCATACTTGCAAGCGCCAACGTAATACCGGACATCTGGGTTCAAGTCTACAATAATGTGAAGAACGGAGAACTGCAAAAAGCCCGCGAACTCCAATACAAAGTGCAGAAAATCGCCAGGATAATTGCTGGAAGCGGAGCGGTAGGCACGAAAGAAGCATTGAACATGATGAAAATCAAAGTCGGACCCGTCAGAAAGCCGCTAAGCGTCGGAGGCGAACTGACCTACGAGGCTAGAGAGGAACTTCGCCTTGACCTAGAAAAAATAGGAAAAATAAAGCCCAAACCAATAACGTTCGAAATCACCGAGAAACCCATAGAAGAACGCTTCATGGCGATAGAAGTAACACCAGAAATCATAAAGGACTTCAGACTGCGTGTTGGAGAAGCACTGGCTGGAGGAGGCGCAGAGGTAGCGCACATAGACCTTCTCATAGGAAGAAGCGACGGACCCGTTGGAGAGGCTTTTGCAAAAGCAAAAGCTGCACCATCACCCGGGCATGAGCCGCTGCTTGCAATCTTGGAGCCGAACCTAACCGTTAAGCCAGTGACTCTCATCGTTCCGACCGTGACTATTACGAGTATGCGTCAAGCGAGTATGGTTTACGGACCAGCTCAGACAGCGGTGGCGAAAGCGGTGGTTGACAGTGTTGCTGACGGAACGATCCCCAAAGCGGCTGTGGAAGACTTGATCATCGTTGCGAACGTGTTTGTTCACCCGACGGCCGTTGACAGACAGCGCGTTTACATTAACAACTATAAGGCTATGCGCCACGCCATACGCAAGACGATAGAGGGCAGACCCAGCATCAACGAGCTGATAGAGAACAAGGACAGGTCTAAGCATCCCTTCAAGTACACGCCCTAGTGACAGCCATGTCAGAGCAGAAAATAAGCGAAGGCGACTACATACTTCTGTACTTAAGTCAGCGGAAAACCTACTTGATTAAGGTTGAGGCTGGCAAGACTTTCCACACGCACAAGGGATTCATAAAATTTGATGACATAATCGGCAAGGGATATGGCTCAACAGTTCTAAGCAGTTTGGGCGTCGAATTCGTAGCCTTGAAGCCTCTTTTGCGCGATTTTATAATGAAGTCAGCTAGGCAAACACAGATAACCTACCCAAAAGACATCGCCCTAATAGTAATGTTCAGCGGAATTGGACCCGGAAGCCGCATCGTGGAAGCTGGAACCGGCACAGGAGCGTTGACAACAGCCCTAGCCCACTACGTCAAGCCAGACGGCAAAATCTACAGTTACGAAATTCGGGAAGAGTTCCAGAAAACGGCAGAAAAAAACCTGAAGCGAGCGGGTTTATTTGATTTTGTGGAGTTGAAGAACAAAGACGTTACCATAGACATAGAGGAAAGTGATGTAGACGCCGTTGTTTTGGATCTGGCGACTCCATGGCTTGTTATTCCACACGCTTACAGCGCTCTTAGACCTTGCGGAACCATAGTCTCCTTCAGTCCAACAATCGACCAAGTGGTCAAAACAGCTGAAGCCTTGAAAGAGAACGGGTTTGTGGACATGGAAACAGTTGAATGCCTAATGCGTGGAATGCAGACAGAACGAGGAAAAACCAGACCACAAACTCTAATGACTGCTCATACAGGGTATATAACGTTCGCCAGAAAAGCAGTTTGCAACTCTCTCAATGTTTAGTCAAAAGAATGAGTCACTGTCCAATCAGCTTTGATATTTCATCCGCTTATTGTCAACCTAGTGCTCTTTCATCACCGACGCAAAAGCGTCAGTGAAGAGAAAAAAGGAGGTTCTCTGGGCGTCATGTAGCTTCTTTTTTAGGAATTTGCTTTGAAGTTTTCAGCAGATTTTTCCACAATGGTATGATCCCTCTGTTAAAGAGCAACACTATCCCAAGCGAAACAAAGCACAGTGGTAGACCAAATATCAGCCCTTGAGCAATCCAAAACATGCTTGTGGAGAGAATTTGCGCAACAGGTTCTAGGGAAGCACCTACTCCCGCATCGGAAGGTTTTTTCTCCTTTAGATTCAGGTTAATCGAAGAGAACTCTTCCTCTTGCGCGAGGTCTGTCGCGTTTACCGCTTCGACACTGATGTTTATGTAGGTAACGGTTCCATTCGAGGCAATTATTGCCCTTGCGCCGAACGTGAAGGATGTCACGTTTGCTGGGGGCACCTTGCAAAGCATCTGCCCGCTCCATGCCTCATCTTCGTAGGTCATGCGCATAGATTTTACATAACCATCCTCTTCGTCGGTGAGAATCGTGAGTCTGTCAACTGCGTCTTCAAACGCGCCCTTTTCTAATTCACCCTCTATGGTTTCCGTGATCAGCTGATAATACGTCTGTGACACCTGAGAATCTCTCTCGGAGTTCACAGAAGCAAATTTTCCGCTAGTAGTCTTCACCGCAAGCAATTCAGAGCGTCGCGCTTCGTTCCTCGTGCCGAGATAAGCGACAGCCAAAAGCGCAACGATCGTGCCCAGTGCTATTGCAGCGATAACTTCTTTCTTTTTTATCAACATAGTTTTCACCAAAAAACATTAGGCAGTCGATTTCTATAATGCTACACTTTAGAACATTATTGTACCAAAATTAGAACGGAAACCTGAACCATCTGTGCTCTTGATGAGGTCTCCTTCTCTTAAACAATACATACACGGCAAAGGCAACCGCGAAGCTGACCGCTAGGACCTCAACATCCGCACTGGATGATGTTTGCGTGTTCACATGTGAACCTTCAAGTCCTTCTAGTGCCCGAGAAAATGAGTGTGGCGTTGCGTAGTGATTCTCGGGTTTTAGCTCCGCAAGCGTAACCAGTGGAATCAGCGTCATCGATAGTCCGAGGACGACAGCAACCGCGGTGTAGAGTAGCGTCTTCTTCAATTGTCTTGCCTCCATGAGCAGTAATGCATAGCGGGTCTTTTAATTCTACATTTTAGAACAGTATGGCAAAAGCTCATAATGGTCTGGCCCTCCACAGTCTGACGGTCTCGACCCAGAGAATAAATGTGGCGACTGAGCCGAACATGACCGCGTAGAAACTGGGCAATACCTGACTTATGATGCACACGGCGAGGTAGGCTGTGAGCATCGTGGAAAACAGAACTGAATAGAAGAGGTACCTGGGCACGAGGTATCTGCCCATTCGCGTGAAAAACCTCAAAATCCCAACCTTCACCTCTTCTTCCAGTACGTACTCGCCCGTTCCCTTCTTTTGGACAAGTCTCAAATCCTGTAGCTTTTCGAGGTGATGCACCGCTATGCTGGGACTGGAAAAGCCTAAGGCTCGCTGAACTTGGCGTACACCCACCATATGGTCTGGCTGTTGCAACAAGTACCAGTATACAAGAAGCGTTTTGCCTTTCAACTCGGATTCCAGAACCGCCAAATCAAACTCGCGTGGAGCCTTTGACACAAAGCATCGCCAGATATCACTACTAAACAAGCGTTTAAAAGCCTAATTAAAGCGTTATTTGAGTAATTCTGACTGCTGTACTAAGGATTAGACTAAAATAGAATAAACTCATTTCTAATATGTGTGAGAGGAGAAGCGTTAATTTAATCGGACCCGATTATTGAGTACTGGAGAGGGGAACATGTTTGACAAGACACTTTCGTGTATGGTGTCCATATTATTGTTAACCAGCATGTTTGTTCTGGCAATGAATGTCCATTCCGTGAAGGCATGGACTGGAACAGTCTACATCAGGGCTGACGGCTCAATAGACCCCCCCGACGCACCAATAGAACGTGTCGGAGACATCTACACCTTAACTGGCAACATTGCGAGCAACGCTGATGGCATTGTTATCGAAAGAGACGATATGGAGTTAGACGGTGCTAGACACATACTCCAAGGAAATGGAGAAGTCTATAGAGTCGGAGTGCTCGTCGCTGCCAGACAAAATGTAACAATCAGAAATGTGGAAGTGACAAAATTTTACGGTGGTATTACTCTTGACACATGCCAAAACTGTAGTGTTGTCGGGAATAATTTGCATCAAACAATGCTTTATGGCAAATTTAACCTTGCGCTTTCCAGTTCACACTACAACAACATAGTTGGAAACAACATCTCAGACAATTGGGTAGGCATCGACCTCTCCACATCAAACTATAATACTATTCGCGAGAACAATGTGACAAAACACTCAACCGGCATTTATCTAGACTCTTCTTATGACAATTCCGTTTACCATAACAACATTCTATCTAATGACAATCAAGTTGGTATCTACAACTCAGCGAATGCTTGGGACGACGGCTACCCATCGGGCGGCAACCTCTGGAGTGATTACTGGGGAGTCGACTTTTACGGTGGTCCTTACCAGAATGAGACTGGAAGCGACGGAATAGGAGATACGCCACGCGTAATCGACGAAAACAACGTGGACCGTTACCCGTTTGTTTATCCTCGAGACCCGTGTGAGCAGCAGGTTGTCTCGCTTGTGAACGGCTCGAGAGCCTACAACTACGATTTAGAATTGGAGAATATAGCTTTTGGGCATTACGCCTTTCGTTCGGGCGGGTCCGCGGGAGCAGACGAGACTGCACACTGGATTAAGGAGAAATTCCAAAGTTTTGGACTGGAAGCTTGGCTCGAACCCTTCCAATTCACAACTTGGGACCTGTTGAGCAAGCCATCTCTAGTCATTGATGACGACGGGAACCCGAGCACAACGTACGACCAAACCGCGATTCCATCCTTCCAGTGCGAACACTACAGTTGGCCAACCCCTCAAAACGGAGCTTTTGCCGACTTGGTTATTCTGCCTTTGCCACCAGCTGCAAGCTACTTTGAGATAGGTGTTAACCCGATTAACTTGACGGCGTGGAACACCATAAACACGACCGGGAAGATTGTTTTGATCGGCAGAGAGGTTCGCTGGTCTTCCAGTTGGCATAGCATATACAGAAACAAGTTGACAGCGCAACCGCCAGCCGCGATCGTTCACACTTGGTGGTATGATTGGATGTCTTTCACTCCTCTAATGTACAGTTCTGCTGGTGGACGCCCGATTAGTGCTTATGGGGATTACTACTGGGATTTGGGTATTCCAGTGGGCTCTGTGAACTACGAGGATGGTTTATGGATTAGAAACAGAGAGGGCAGCATTGACGTTTCTGCCAACACTTCTATCAGGTCAGTCATTGGCACGGGCACGCATTACAACGTTGTTGGAAGAATCAAAGGCTACACAAACCCTGAAAAGATGATAATCGTCTCGGGTCATTACGATACGGTTATGTGCAGTGGTTTCTGTGACAACGGTGCAGGTACAGCCGGAGTGTTGGAGCTTGCCAAGGTTTTTGCTGAGGCGGTTCATAACGGATTCTATAAACCCACTTACACACTTCTCTTCGTTGCCTTTGCGAGTGAAGAGCTCTACCTGGTCGGCTCGATAAACTACATAGAGCAGCACAAAGGCGACATGGCAAACATTAAGGCAGTCATGAATCTGGATTGCATAGGCAGTGACGATTTCCGTTACACAGAAACAGACTCGGTTGGCGGTTTTGACCTAGACCAGATCATACTAGAAGCCGCTAGGGACATTGGCATCCCCGCAGAGGTCGAGCCGCCAGGCGGCTCAGATCACGAATCGTTCAGGGACCCGTCTTGGGCTAACGATATTTACTCTCTGTATTGGGGTCTTGACGCGAACATCTCTGACGCTGCGCCAGTTCAGTCCAGTGCGTTGCTTATTTCGTATCCGCTTCTCTATAACGACCTTTGGTACATGGGTAGACCTGGCTGGATTCACACCGAATACGACAACTCGACTTCCACATCAACACTAGACTGGGTTGAGGTGGCAGACCTGGAGAATCACATCAGAGTTGCCACGCTCACAACTGTGCGCATTTCACCAAGCGTTCCTCCTTCGCCTCGCAACATCGTTTTAACTAAGGTCATGCCCGACAAAACTGTTCTGGGACAAGGATACTCGACGCGAATCACAGTTACGGTAGAGAATCAAGGAGGCTACATAGAGCACGTTAACGTCACTGCGTATGTTAACACGACAAGCATCGCCACCGTCGAAAACGTCGCTGTCAAAAATGGGACCTCAGCCACGGTCGAGTTCACGTGGAACTCAACCGGGTTTGACAAGGGCAACTATACTATATCGGCTTATGCCTGGCCTTTCCAAGATGAAACTAACACAACCGACAACAACTGCACTTTCAACGGCTTCGTGTTGGTGACCATCCCTGGCGATGTCACCGGAGACTTCAAAGTTAAACTTGAAGACATAACGTCTATACTGGACGCTTTTGGCTCGACGAGAAGCCCAGACGGCTGGTACCGACACACAAAGTCATGCATCTTCTGCCCGCACAACCCAAACAATGACATTGACTGGAACGGCAACATCGCCTTGAATGATATAACCATAGCTCTGGACAACTTTGGAAAGACATATCCGTGAACCACTTTTTCTCAGATATTCGTCCATGCTTGTTTCGTTATCATGTCATTTGGCGGAGATTGTCTTCACGAATTCTGTCACAAGCCGTATGGCGTTCTTTAAATCGTTGATGTGCAGGATTGAGACAGGCCCATGGATGTATCTGCACGGCACGGCCACGGTTCCACTGGGCACGCCTGCCTTCGTCAAGTGTATCGCGCCCGCGTCTGTTCCGCCCAGTGGCAGTTTCTTGAACTGGAACGGGATGGATTTCTCTCTTCCTGTTTTGACTAGTGTTTTGAGGACGGTTGGGTGGGTGAAGGTTGTCCTATCCAGTATGGTTATCACGGGTCCGCCTTTAATCTTGGATGAGACTCTGTCTGGTCTGGTGTTGGGAACGTCCGCGACGAACGTTCCTTCTATGGCTAGGCCGTAGTCGGGGTCTACTTGCCATGCTGCGGTTCTTGCGCCTCTTATCCCGAGTTCTTCTTGGACGGAGCCGACGGCTACGATGTTGTATGGGGAATCCTTCAAGGCTTTGAACGCTTCGGCGAGGACTGTGCATCCGGCTCTGTCGTCGAACGCTTTACCTCGATAATAGCCGTCGCCTATGTCCGTGAATTCAACGTCGAAGACGCCCATCATGCCCACGTCTGCGCCTTTTTCTTGTGCTTGGTTGAGGGTGTCGGCGCCTATGTCGATGAAGAGGTCTTCTTTGGGTATGAGTTTGTTCTGTTCGTCGGGCGTCATGATGTGTGGTGGTTTGGTTCCTACTAAGCCTTTGAGGTAGCCTTTTTCTCCTTTGAGGAGTATTCTTTGTCCGGGTATGATGTTGTTGGTTATGCCGCCGATGGTGTCGAAGCGGAGGAAGCCGTTGTCTTCTACGAAGGTTATTATGAAGCCTACCTCGTCCATGTGAGCTGAAAGCATGACCTTTGGGTACTTGTCTTTTCCGTTGTGGTAGAAGAGCACGTTTCCGAGCTTGTCAACACGCGTCTCATCAGCGTATCTTTCAAGCTCCTTTTTGAGAATTCCTGACACATCTTCCTCGTTTCCGGAAGGTCCGAAGGCGTTTGACAGTTTTTCAAGAAGCGCTATCTCTTTAGGCAAAGTAATTACCGATAGTCTTTTCACGTTTTTCTGAAGTTAAGTTTTGCTCTTGCCTGTTAAAAGTCATTTGAGGGATTGTTTTTCTTTCGACACGAGCAGGCGAATTTGCTCCTCGGTGATGTCTCCCTCGATTCTCTCTCCCCCATCGGTCACTAAAGTAGGAAAAATTGAGATGTGCCTGACTCGTTCCTGCCACAAACCGGTGAGAAGGTTCTCCGCTGTTACGTCGATTACTTCTAGGTCGAAACCATACTTCTGCGCCGCTGCTTTCGCCGTTTCAACGACTTTCTGCTGGTCTTCCGGGAGAACACTGTACTTGTACCTGACCTCTCTGGCGTCTCTGTAGTCTGGGTCTACACGCACCTTGTACGGCTCCACGAGTGTGACCCGGTAGGTCCAGCGTCCCTCCTCAAACTTTTTTCCCGTAGTTTTGACGCCCTTGACATACAGAGTAACTTTCACTGTGTCCTCCTCGAGTGTAAATCGGCAACGCCTTCTCAAAAAAGTTTCGTACGCATGATTTTGGTTTCGTTGCCGTCCGAGTAACTCTGAGATTTCATCCATAGAGTGTCAAGCTAATGCCTTCTCATCATCCGGCAACAAAACAATAGCAGAGGCGAAAATAAAAACGTTCTCTACCGTCTCAATTCAAGAATATTATGGTACCTGCTTAAACTTTTGTAAGACGGAAGCATTTTTCGTTTGAAACAAGGCAGCGACATGTGTGAATAAAACCATAAGATTCTTCCACAAATCATATTTATCGGCTGACCCCTTCATAATTAGGAGAAAGGATGCTTTGAAGAGAGCATCTTCTCGAATAGTTCTGGCACTTTTTCTGATAGGCATGATGCAAGTCATGTTTGGTTTAACTCCAGTGAAAGGCTGGAGCAATGGCGGCTATTCCTCAGACCCGCAGAACCCAAACTATGGAACGCACGACTGGATTGCGCAGCACGCGCTCGACTGGCTGCCAGGCGCAGAAAAGCAATTTATTGTAGACAACCTTGCAGCATACCTTTACGGAACCGAACTCCCAGACAACAGTGCAGCACCCGACGGAATCGGCGACATAGGGTCTCATCATGTCTATTTCAACGAATCGGAGAAAATGACGGATGATTGGGCAGCGTTTCGAGCGCAGTGGGAATTTGACCGCGCACTCTATTTTCTTAAGTCTGGCGACCTGGCAAATGCCTCGAAGACCGCGGGGATAATGAGTCATTACCTTGCTGACGTGGCAGTGTTTGGTCACGTCATGGCAGCTGACACACCGTGGGGCGCAGAGGTTCATCATTCTGATTACGAGAGCTACGTGAACACCAGAACCAATAGTTACGATGCCGAATTCAACATTTATCTTTCGCATGACAACCTCGAAACAATATCAGCCTATAACGCCACTAAGAATCTCGCCTATGACACCACATTCGACACTGACGGAGACTTGAACTGCACCTGGATGGACCAGAACTATAATTGGAGCGACCCAACGTTCAAGAATCGGTGCGGCGAATCGCTCAACCTCGCAGTCAACTATCTCGCTGATGTGCTGCACACTCTGTACGAGCAATCAACTATGGGAGAAGAAAACATCACGGTCTTTCCTGCAGGTGATGTCGGGGTCCTTTTCGAAAACGCCACAAATGAAGGATCAACAACTGTAAATAAAACAGAAGTGGGACCTGAGCCACCACCGATGCAGGTAGTTAAGCAGTACTACGACATCGAAACGACTGCTAGCTATTCCGAAAATATAACTGTTAGAATCATTTATGACATAGACCCGTACGAGAGCGCGCCTGGCATAGGTAAAAACTTGACCCCCGAGGAAGAAAAGACCCTGCAATTGGTACACTGGAACGAGACAGTTCAACAGTGGGAGAACATAACCACGTACATCGACAGAGAAAACAATCTAATCACGGGAAACACAACCCATCTTTCGATGTTCGGCGTCACCTGTAAGGCTATTCACGACATATGCATCACTAACGTGGCTCTCTCGAAAACCATTATAGGACAAGGATATGACCATCTCATAAACGTATCAATCAAAAACGAAGGCAACGTTGCAGAAACTTTCAACATCACCCTGCAAGCCAGTCTGATGGAGGTTGAAGCGCTGACAGTCAACAATCTACCAAAAGGAACATGCATTACGGTCACATTCATATGGAACGGCACGGGTCTTGATTACGGAGACTATATAATAGTGGTTCGCTCTTTGCCTGTTGCGGGCGAAACCGACACCTCGGACAACGATTTCAGCGTCGGCGTTGTAAAAGTTACCATTCCAGGCGACGTTAACGGAGACTTTGAACTGAAAAGAGAGGACATAGACATTCTGCTAGAGGGCTTCGGCTCAACACTCGGAAAAGCACGATGGAATATAGACTGTGACATAAACAACGACGGTAAAACAGATTTAGGAGACATAGTCATAGCGCTTGACAATCTTATCCTATAACATACGCATGACCCTTCGAGCCAAAGTTCAATCTATTTATAAGGGAGGGGTCTAGTCTCCGAGAGCCAACAGAGAGCAACATTACTGAAAAATGTGGATTCTGGATTCATATCTCCTATTCATAAGTTAGTTAAATACCCACAACCTATTTCTCAGCATAATTGTTGGAGGAACCCCCTTGAAACACGACCTAACCCCTAAACAAAGAAAAGAGCTACAAACCAAAATGGCCAAAGTTCTCAGAGAAAACATGAAGGGACTCCGGACAGAATTGCAAAAAATAATGGTAGACGACATGGTCACAGCATTCCAAAATAGAATAAACGTGTTAAACAGAGCACAAGCCAAAAGAAGCTACTAATGGGGAGTAAAGAGGAAAAAGCCGTAGTTTAAATCCATAAAAGCTTTAAGTAAAAAAGGGTGAAATATCGCCAAGAGGTTTAGGATAATGAGAAGATCGAAACTCGAAATGTATATCGACATCCTCAAGGTGCTTGCCCACAGAGGCCCACTAAAGCTAACCCACATCATGTACAAGGCCAACGTCAACTGCAGCGTACTGAAGCAGTATCTAGACTTCCTCATAAAACAAAACCTAGTCGAAGAACGCACCATCGGCAAACGCCGAGTCGTCTACGCCGTAACACAGAGAGGCATCATGGTGCTCAAGTACTTCCGGGAGCTGAAACAGGTTCTGCCCATCGTGGAAGAACTGAGAAACCGAGCACCCGTACCATTCTAAACACTTCAAACATTTTTCAACCTTCTTCTTCACAGCGTCTTTCCGCAAACCGCAATATTTTCAGAAAAGAAAGACACTTTTCATCACCCGAAATCTTCTATTCTCAACGATCAGGTCTGTTTGAACAAGCAGCCACAACAACCACAGCAGCGTACACCTAGCCAAAACCAACCCTTGCCGTAAGTAGCAAGCGTTTATTTTATGAATAAATATGGATGTTTCGTAAGACTTAATAAACGCCACCTTCCTACTACAATTGTACACGTGTAAAACACTACGAGGAACCATCGTGAGCAAGCAAGAAGTTCTGGGAAAAAAGCCTCTGCAAGTGCTGGAGAAAATCAGAGAAAACCTCGAGAGGCTAAACGAAAAAATGGAAGTCATGATAGAGCTGCAGAAACACGGAAGAAAAGATTTTCAACCCCTTCCAGAAGCCCCACTGGACGTCATGACACTGCTATCAATGCCCGACCACCTCAGAAAAACAGCCATGAGCGTGTGCAGGCTCGGCCGCGCAACGGCAGACGAGATCGCCCAGCAAACGCACAGGGCTAGGGCTGTTGAAAGCGCTTATTTAAATCAGCTTGTAATCATGGGGTACCTGAAGAAGGAAAGAGCGGGCAGAAAAGCTTACTTCTACGTGGACAGAGAAAGTCAAGGGGGATAGAGTTGGGCAAAATAGTCGCGGTTCACTCGTACAAGGGCGGAACGGGAAAAACTCTCCTCTCAATCAACTTAGCCGCAACGCTTGTCAAACGCGGCAAAAAGGTCTGCCTATTAGACCTCGACTTTCGTGCTCCCAGCCTCTCTACGCTTCTGAAGATTGAGAAGGCGGAGCACTGGCTAAATGATTACCTGAATGGAACGTGCGAAATTGACAAAGTTCTGTTAGATTTGAGCGACAGGATTCATGACGGCGGTAAATTTTTTGTAGCATTGGCAAACCCAACAACAGAAGCCATCCGAGACATGACCGCAAAGGACAGAAAATGGGAAATGCGCGCCTTGGGAAGGCTCTTGGCTCTCAGAAACTCACTTCTAAACGACAAAGGATTAGACTACTTGATTTTTGACACGAGTCCAGGGCTGCAGTACTCGTCTATAAACGCTATTGTAGGCGCTGACCTAGTGATAGTGGCAACAACCTCGGACAGGTCCGATGTCGACGGAACCCGACGTATGCTGCGAGAACTTTACGACCTGTTTGAGAAGAAAACCGAGATTGTTATGAACAAGGTCTTGCAGGATGTCTCATCAAATGCTGGAAAAGAGGTTGTGCAGTCCAGAGTTAAAGACCTGTACCAGGTGCCTCTCTTGGGGATAATACCGTGCTTCTGCGATGTTTTGAGAGGAGAAGGAAACACTATCTTCGCTCAGGACAAGCCGGAGCATCCGTTCGCAAAAATCTTGGACGAGATAGCGAGCAAGATAGACAACATGCCTTAGGCTCTAGTGCTCTGCTATCTTGTTTACCAGCTGATAGATTTTGCAGTTTTTACACTTTTCGTACTCTTTCTCTTCGCACTGCTTGCATATTAGCCGGTTTAGTTCTTTAATCTCCGAGTTCATCGCAGTCTCCCTTCTCTGCACATAAATAGTTTTAAGATGTAGTAATATACCCTATTCCGTCCTCGTAATATTTCACACGCAAAACCCATTGAACACTGCTCGGAGCGCACGATAGTTTTATATTAGTTTTGAATGTAAGCAATTGTTGTGGTGGCTGGGGTTGAACAAGAGTGTGGCCTTAACTTCGTTGGCGTGGGGGTTATTCTTCGTTTTGATCGGTTTCAGTTGGGCAGTAGCATATTATTATGACTACAGCGTAGACGTGATACCTTATGTGACTTTTGGAACTGGTCTGATTTTGATAGGGCTCAGTATGGCTAGAACTGGCTTGGGGATGGGTTTCAATTGGTTCAGCGTGTTCATCGGCGTGGTGGCGCTTGTCTTCGGGGGAGCAGCGCTCATGGGTTACGGTTTGCCAGTAATACCCACCATAATATTGGTGATTGGGTTGTTCATAATCGCCGAGGCTGCGGCATCTTTGAGCAAGAAAAAGTAGGCAAATACAGCGTTTCATCGAAATCGGAGAGTAGCCTTTGGGCATATCGGCAGTCATTCTTGCGGGAGGATTCGCCAGCAGATTCGGGCAAGACAAGGGGCTGATACGGTTGGCAAACAAGCCTCTCATAAAGCATGTTTTAGACAAAATTGATCCTGTTGCTGATGAGAAGTTGGTGGTTGTCAGCTCTAGACAACAGGCTGAGGGCTATACGAAGATTGTCAGTTCGGACGTGAAGGTTGTTGTTGACCTAGAGGAGAAACATGGTCCTCTAGTGGGTGCGTTAACCGGCTTCAGTGAAGCATATGCGGAATATTCGCTTCTTCTCCCGTGTGACACGCCTTTTCTTTCCGATGATGTTCTTTCGCTCATGCTAGACTTGTGCACAGACAGGAACGCGGTGATTCCGCGATGGCCGAATTGCTACATAGAACCTTTACATGCGGTTTATCGGACAAAAGTGGCGTTGGAAGCAGCTGAAAACGTGCTGAAGGAAGGAGAGATGAACATGCAGTCGATGGTGGACAGATTGCGCAGTGTCCGTTATGTTTCCACGCTTGTTCTGCAACAACTGGACCCAGAGCTGAGAACGTTCTTTAACGTCAACACGCCTTTGGATCTGAAGAAGGCAGAAGCAATGCTGAAACGCTCTAAATGATGAGGCTTGTACCTGTCCTAAGCCGGAAAAGTTGTGTCGGACAAACAGACGAGTGCTTTTGCGCCTCTGCACAGTTATAGCCCCCTATAAATAGCTTGAAACGTAGGTTCTACACGGTGATTTCATGGCTGTTTGAAGATGGTTGGAGCACGAACTCATGATTACATTTGATTCTGATATTAAGTCCTCAAGGTCTCCGCGTATTCTTGCGTTTCTGTGAATAGTTTCTCTATGTCTTCTTCCGAATGTGCTGTGCTTAATGCGCCAGTGTGTGCTGGTAGGAAGAACACGCCTTTCGCTATCAACCGTAAGTGATAGTCTACGAGTTTCTTTCTGTCAGCCTTAAAGGCGGTTTCAGCGTCCTTGACCTCTTCTTTCGTGAAGTGTGCATTGAAGAGTGAGTTTGTTCCCACAACCTGCACGTCCACATCGTGCGCCTCAAAAATTTCTCTCAGTTCTTCTCGTATTTTGTCTCCTAATCTGTTTAACTTATTTATTAACTGACCATTTTCGAGAATCTTTAGCGTCGCCAAGCCCGCCGTCATCGTTATCGGATTCGCCGTGAAAGTCCCGCCATGAAACGAGAAGTATGGACGTTCATAAAGCCGTGCATCTATTCTTTCCATAATTCTTCGTGGACCACTGAAGGCGCCCACCGGGAAGCCGCCTCCTAAGATTTTTCCAAAAACGACAATGTCTGGTTTCACGCCATAATATTGTTGAGCTCCACCCGGAGTCAGTCTGAAGCCTGTGATTACTTCATCAAAGACTAAGAGAATGTTTTTTCCGTCGCAAAATTCCCGTAAGCCTTTCAGAAACTCTTTTTCAACTGGCACGCCTCCGCCTGCTCCCAGAACTGGTTCGATCACGATGGAAGCGACTTCTTCACTCTTCAGTTTCTTCTCAACTCCGTCAAGGTCGTTAAATGGCAAGAGAATGGTGTCTTGGAGCGCTCCTTCCGTCAAGCCAGCGGATTCTGGGAGGTCAAAGGGATATTTGACACCCATGTGAAGGGCGTCGTAGCCCCCGTGCCATCCGCCTTCAAATTTAGCGATTTTCTTTCTGCCTGTATACGCGCGCGCCAATCGCGTTGCGTACATGTTTGCCTCAGTTCCCGAATTAGTGAAGCGCGTCATTTCGGCGGTTGGAACCATCTTAGCAATCTGTTCTGCTAATTCGATTTCTAGTTCGTGAGGTGTTCCGTAATGTGTTCCGTTTTCAAGCTGCTTCTTGACTGCCTTTAGGATTGCGGGTGGGCTGTGTCCCAGTATGAGCGCGGTGTGTCCCAGCCAGAAGTCCACGTACTCGTTTCCGTCGACATCGTAGAGTTTACTTCCTTCCGCCCTCATAGTGTAGAACGGGTAAGGCTCAAAGAATCTAATCCCATAAGAGACTCCGCCGGGAAGGACCTTTTTCGCCCGTTCGTGCAGAGCCTTCGATTTCGGAGTTTTGGACGTGTAATCTTCAAACATTGAGTTCATCTTCCGAATTTAGTTTTTACTGAATGTTCTTATTACGGTTTCCACGGCTTCGTTTAGATTGTTGACAATTGCATCCGCTTGTGGACATTCTATGCTCTTTTTTTCTCTGTTCAGAAGTATGGCATGTATGCCCAGCCGTTTAGGCAAGAGTATGTCGACCTGCACGTCGTCGCCAATCATGACCGCTTCTTCCGGCTTTACATTCAGAATTTCCAAGACTTTTTTGTACATTTTTGGGTTTGTCTTGTCGCACCCAGCTTCATAACCAGTCATTATGAAGTCGAAGTACTTCTTGATTGGTCTTATCGCCTTTTTGAACTGGAAATGGGCGATTGTTGTGACGATGGCTGTTTTGAACCCGTTCTGTTTTGCTCTTATAACTGCGTCGGAGGCGTCCCACTGCAGCCGGTACGGTCTGCTTTCAAGGCGTCTAACAATAGTCTCCAGTGTTTCTTTGTCAACTCTGACTTTCAGCCTCCACAGAATTCTCGAAAAGTAAGAACGCCAACTTCTGTAGCCATGCTTCGGGTAGTCTATGAAGGCGACAAACGACCATGCAGCCCTCAGCTGCTGCGGCGCGGCCTCGGAGGGGCGGCTGTCAAGCTAATCTGAAAGCGCAGCAGCCGAG
>Ga0315268_10000230_pt1 | contig 65745 bp, 44 predicted proteins | sample C1_top_MG_FD_204535 | JGI IMG/M metagenome (GOLD analysis project Ga0315268, IMG submission 204535) | Sediment microbial communities from Yellowstone Lake, YNP, Wyoming, USA - C1_top | ecosystem: Environmental > Aquatic > Freshwater > Lake > Sediment | place: USA: Wyoming | collected 2017-08-01 | reverse complement strand
CTCTGATAAAATTAAAGCTGATTACAAATCAAAAGGATTGGATGCAGAAAAAGAATATGCTGAGGACTTGGCGTCGCTTTCGAACTCTTTGGGTAATAATAAATATGGCGATAAATTCAGGGAAGAACAAGGTGAAAAAATAAAGAAGAATCGGGAAGAAATGGAAAAAATAGGGTATGGAGATAATGTTTTATTTGGTTATAAAAATGCAAAACAGAATATTACTTCTTTTTATAAATCTGGTGGTGATGAGCATAATGCTAAAACAGAAAAAGAATTAGACTCTCGTACCGGCGGTCAGGATTTTATGGTTGTAAAAGAACTGATTCAAGCGCTTAACCAAAGAGATGAAAGTAAGATATTGGGCGCTTTTCAGATACTTGCAAAAAATAATGACTTGAATGAAGCATTAAAGGATAATAGAATAATTGGTTTAATGACTAAAGAGGGAGGGATCTTGGAAGACATTGCCAGATCAATGAAATTAAGCGCCACGGAAACAGATCAATTGAAAGATAATTTTAGAAGCAATCCGGTTACGCCAGGCAATGTACAGGCAATGATTCAGGGATTTTTCAAGAAAGCTGGTACTGACAATAATTTGGCCGCAAAATATGCCCATGAAATAGGTAGCACTTCTTTTGCATCCGGCAATGGCGTGGCTTATGGAATGGCACCTGGTGATGAAATATCAGGTAATTATAAATTTGATGATATGAAGTTTAAGGACGGCCAGTTAGTCGCAAGCGAAGGTCGAATGATGGCGATTATTGGTAAATTCGCCAATATGGAATCTCAAGCGAAAATGAGAGGGCTTCATCCGGATACGTTTATTAAGGAGGGTCCAAGTGGACAAGCAACTGGGTTGAGTGAAGAAGGAAAAGCATTTGTGAAAAGCCTTACTGCTCATGATTTAGGCCAAGTCAGCAGAATGAGGCTTGATGTAATTAGAAAAATTGGCGATAGTAAGCAATCATTGGCAGATTTGAAGGCAATAGTCGACGAGCTAAATAAGGCGGGACAAACATCCAGGGCAGATTTAGTTAAGTTTTTTACCGGCTACATAAAATCAAAATATGACGGCAAGGGTCTGGACGAAGAGAAGCCATACAAAACAGCCATGAAGACATGGGATGAAGAAAGCAATAAGTGGTAATTTTATGATTGATTTAAATAATTTTACAAAAAAAGTTGATGAGTTGATTTATTATTTGGATGATATTGAGGGTAATAAACTAGTCAGAGAGATAAAGAGATCTAATAGTATAGGTTTTATTTATGGTAAAAAAGATTTGGAAGTATCATATATTGCTTTACAGTTTTTGATCATGCCGTTTTTGTCAGATAATGAAGTTGCTGATTTATTTAAGAATGATCTGAATGTGGGGTTAAGTATTAATGAAATTGATCTAACAGAGAGAATAAAAAAAAGATCGGTTTTGATACATAATTTAGAAGAAAGAGATAAATCAAAAGAGATGCTTAAAAATCAAATTAATATTAGCCAGACGGTTATTACCAAGGAAATTTCAGTAGATAATAAAAAAATGAAAACAGTTTCTGATTGGATCAAGGATTATTTGGCAAATATCGGGGAGGTTAAGGCTGGCACTATCAAGGAGGCCGAATATTTTACCAAAAGATCCAATTTCAAATTTCTCAATGAAGAATCAGCAAAGATATTGAAAAAACTTTTCGCTTTATACAAGTATTTGTCTTTTTCTTCACTCACACCGGAGGGGTTTGAAGATGATCTGCTTTTACAAACAAAGGATGGAAAATTGATTACGACAAATAAGGGTGAGGTGGTTATTCTTTATGATCCAAACAAGGAAATAAATAAATTTACTGTAAGTCAAGGCCAGAAGATTTCGGAGAATGTAAGTCAGGAATATAACGAAATAAATAATTCCCTCTCCAACCTAGAGTCTCTCGCCGCCAAATACCCGTCCGGCAGTTTGGAGAGGCTGGCGGTGGAGGAGGAGATGAAGAAAATTTCTAATTTCTAATTTCTATTTTTAATATTTATTTACAAAAATCTATGTCCACCAAAATGAAAATTTTTTTAGCGGTATCAATCGTGGTATTGGCCGCCGCTTCCAGGCTGGTCAAACATCCTTTCAACTTCACCCCCGTAGCGGCCATGGCGATTTTCGCCGGTTGTTATTTGGACCGGAAATGGGCGGTGATTCTGCCACTCGCTGCCATGTTCGTTTCGGATTATTTCATCGGTTTTTATGACTGGCCGGTAATGGCCTCGGTTTACGCCGGTATTGCCGCCGCGTTTTTTATCGGCCGGTTAATTTCCAAAAGAAAAAAGTGGTATAATATTATTGCCGGTTCGCTTTCCGCTTCAATTATCTTTTTTATAGTCACAAATTTTTCCGTCTGGGCATTTTTTGCTTGGTATCCGCACACCTTGGCCGGTCTCTTAAATTGCTTCGCGCTCGCTTTGCCGTTTTTTAGAAATACAATTATGGGCGACGTGATTTACACCACAGTATTTTTTGGCGTTTATGAAACAGTAATGGCGTTGTCATACAAAAAGGTTTTTACTAAACCAATAAATATCCGATAAAAATTTCTTAATTTCCCAATTTCTAATTTCAAATTTCTAATTTTTAACCCATGTTCGATTATCTATCAAAATTCAATAATCTGCCAAAAGACATCAAGGACAAGGTGTCGGGTCCGGCTGTTTTGGCTACTATTGACGAACTGGAAAAAAAGTACGCGGTCAGTCTGGCGCCGCTGGTGATGAAGGTGATGGTCAAAGATATTTCTCTGGGCGAGCTGGTGGTTTATTTCGCCGAAGAAGCGCAAATGGAAGCGGTAAACGCAGAAAAATTATCACAAGAGCTAAAGGAGAGAATATTTAAGAACGTTTTGAGCTTCTTGGAGAATAAGGCGGTCCCGGTTTTGGCAACCAACAAGCCATCCGCGCCGGCCAGTCCCATAATAAACAATCAAAATATTAAAACCCAGCCTGCTCTGCCAAAGCAAGCAGAAGCCAAGCAAGATGACCGCTCGGCATTTTATTTCTCACCCGAAGACGAGGAGGAGGTGAGAGAATTGGCCAAAAAATTAGAGACTTATAATCCGGTGAGCCGAGACCAAAACAATCTGGATAAAAAGATCAGAGAGATTGAAGGGGAATTCAATATTTCCTTCAGTTCCGAGGATCTGCTCCAAAGATTCCGCCAGATCATAAAAACTTATCTCCTCGGCATCAGAAAGAGGATTGAAACCAAGCTGGCGCTGATCAAACCGTTTGAATCGGGTGGACTGAATCTGGACGCCCTGAAAGCGGATAAAATCTTGGAAACGGCGGACAAGGAAATGTCCATTCCGGAGATGGAATTAAAAAAACCGAATAGAGTAACCGTGCCGGAGGATTTTGCCGACCAAACCGCGCCGATCACGAATGCTTTGATAAATCGCGACGCGCCGTATGATCTGGCCGCCTTGGCAGAGAAAGGTCCAAAAAAAGCAGAGGATAGCCCGGTCTCACCGCTCGATAATCTGAAAATTATCATCAACCAAGACGAAATGGACGAGTTGAACAAAAATACCGCCAAGCCGGAACCTACTAAACCAACCATACCGGATTTAACGCGATTAAATACCGTCAATATTCCAATAACCGAAAAAAAAGAAAAAGTAATTCCGACCGGCTCGTATCTCTCCTTGACCAATCCGCGCCAGAGCATACCCGTTGATATGAGTCCCAAAACAAGAATGGATGACGTCAGGTTTGTTCCCAAAGTAATGGGGCCGATTGACGAGTTGAGATATTTTGATCTGATAAATTACCGCCGTCTATCAACCGATCCGGCCAAGGCAGCCGCCAAGATCCAAGAAAAGATCGGTTTTCTGGAAGAAGAGCATTTCAATAAAAAGATCGAGGCTATCAAGGCCTGGCGGCAAAGTCCATTAAACCGGCTTTATCTGGAGGTGGGCCGGCAAAGCATCGATGAAAATCGGCCCATGGAAGTGATTATTGAAGAAAGGAAAAATAAAAAACAGGATTATTTGACCGGTCAGGAAATAGAGGCGATAATGGATTTAAATAAAGCGTTGAGGTTTTAGATTAACGTATTAAGTATATTGTATTATGTATTATGTGTTAGGTACAATAAAATTTTAAAAATACATAATACATAATACATAATACATAATACATACAGATGCAGCAGTTCACCATTCCACAATTCATAGACGTGGAAGACAAAATAATCGGACCCATAACTACCAGGCAATTTATTATAATGCTCGGCGGTTTTATGCTGATTGCCGGCTGTTATAAGTTATTTGATTTTGCCTTATTTCTCACTGTCGGATTGTCCATTTTTGGGGTTAGCGTTTTGTTCGCTTTTGTTAAAATCAATGGCCGGCCGTTTCATTTGTTCGCTTTGAATGTAGTGCAGACTTCCAAAAGATCAAAACTGCGGGTTTGGAACCACAAAATCGGAATGATAGAGCTAGACGACGAAACCATTCCTATGCCGGCGGAAAAGATCCCAGCCAAACATTACAGTTTTTCCCGCTTAACCGAACTATCTTTGATTGTGGATACCGGCGGTGAGTACAAGGGTGAACAATTGGCGGACGCGAAGATCGAGACTTTGAATATTTAGTTTAATGTAAAAACTCAAATGTCAAAACGCAAAACCAAAACTAAAAACTAAAAACTTAAAACTTAAAACTTACACAAAGTCCCTATTTTAAAAATATGTATCTATATAATAATTTGATTAAATTTTTAATATTTAAGATTTGGTTTTGACTTTTGACATTTGAGTTAATGGTTATACTTTAACTAATATGGGCATGACCAAAAAATAATATTTAAGTAAATTTATCTAAGATAATATACTATGCCTAAAAGCAAATTAGCCGGTAATATTATAAGTTCCTCCACCCAGCAATATCTGGATATCGCCGAGATCAAAGAAGACGCTGTGGCCATGAAAGACGGTACCTTGCGCGCCGTAATTATGGTTTCCAGCATCAATTTCGCGTTGAAAAGCGAAGAAGAGCAAAACGCCATAATCGGCAGCTATGTCAGTTTTTTGAATAATATTGACTTTCCGCTGCAGATCGTGATCCAGTCCAGAGAATTGAATATTGACGGCTATATGGCTGATCTCAAGAAAAAAGAGAAAGAACAGACCAATGAGCTCTTGAAAATGCAAACCTCTGAATATATAAACTATGTCAATGAATTAATTTCCATGAGCAAAATAATGAATAAACGATTTTATATCGTAGTGCCTTATGATCCGCTCTCTGACAAGCACAAGAATTTTTTTTCATCAGTTGCGGATATCTTTAAACCGGCATTCTTGATCAAGGTGAAAGAAGAGAAATTTATGCGCCGCCGGCTGGATCTGATGAAACGGGTTGATAATGTGATGTCCGGCCTTAATTCTATGGGGTTAAACGCCGTTCTGCTTGATACCCAGAGCCTGATCGAGCTTTATTACAATACTTACAACCCGGTGACCTCAACCACAGAGAAGCTGACCGACGTAAAGAATTTGAGAATGGGACAATTCTAGGAAATTAAAAATTTAAAAATCAAAATGCAAAATGACAATTAAAAATTTAAAATTATTAATATTTTTGCATTTTGCATTGTCATTTTTCATTTTGAGATTTACATTTTAAATTAAATGGTTGATATAAAAATTAATTATTAAATAAGACTTAATATAGCTTTTATATAAAAGTTATTAATTCAATTATGTTCAAACCGCAAAAAATCGAGAGACAAGATCTGATGGACGAGAGGATGCGCCAGGCTTCGCAAAAGCAAGAAGAATTGAGCCAAGATCAATCGGCCGAATTGGCCAGAAAAATGGTGGAAGAAGAAAAAGCTTTCCGCCAAGGCGTGGTGTCCATCAAGGACTTGATCGCGCCGGCCAGCATGCAGATCAATTCCGACTATTTGAGGCTGGGAGAAAAATATGTCCGTTCTATTTTCGTGGTCAATTATCCGCGTTTTATCAGCGTCGGCTGGTTCGCCCCGATTATTAATCTGAATTCTACCTTTGATATAGCCATGTTCTTTTATCCGATCCAAACCGCGGTCATTTTGAAGCAACTGAAAAAGAAAGTCGGCAACCTGGAAGCCCAGATCATATCGGATGCCGAAAAAGGCGCCCCTCGCGACCCTCTCCGGGAAACGGCACTCCGCGATATTGAAGCCTTGCGCGACGCGCTTACCCAGGGCATAGAAGAGTTTTTTCAATTCGCGCTGTACGTTACCATCTATGCCGATAGCAAGGTTGAATTGGACGATATGTCCGGCGAAATAGAAAATATATTCGGTTCGCGCTTGATCTATTCGAGAAAAGTATTTTATCAGGCTGAACAGGGGTTTAATTCCACTATGCCTCTATGCAATGACGAGCTTTATATCACCTTTAATATGAATTCTTCACCGGTAGCTTCGTCTTTTCCATTTATCTCCTCGGAGCTCACTTCCGACAACGGAATTCTCTACGGCATAAACCGCCATAATAACAGTTTGATCCTTTTTGACCGGTTCAGCTTGCAAAATGCCAACTCCGTGGTTTTTGCGTCGGCCGGCGCCGGCAAAAGCTACTGCATCAAACTGGAAGTGCTCAGGAGCATGATGATGGGCACGGATGTTATTATCATTGATCCGGAACACGAATACAAGCATCTGGCCGAAGCCGTGGGCGGTACTTATATCAATATATCCCTGTCCAGCGAAAACAAAATAAATCCTTTTGACCTGCCTAGAGCTATTGGCGGAGATGCCAAGCCGGAAGACATTATCCGGAGCGCGGTTATTACCCTCAAAGGCTTGATCCGTTTGATGCTGGGCGAATTGAATCACGTAGAGGACTCCATTGTTGATCGGGCCCTACTCGAAACATATGCCAAAAAAGACATTACGCCGGAAAGCGACCTGTCAAAAATAGAGGCGCCGATCATGCAGGACTTGCAGGATATTTTGGAAAGTATGGAAGGAGGCGCCAGCATATCATTACGGCTGAGAAAATATACGCAAGGGACTTTTGCCGGACTGCTCAATTCCCCGACCAATGTCAAAATGGATAACCAATTGGTCTGCTTTTCGGTCCGCGACCTGGAAGACGAACTCAGGCCCATCGCCATCTATACGATCGTTAATTATATTTGGAATATTGTCCGGTCGGAAATGAAAAAAAGAATATTAGCCATTGACGAGGCCTGGTGGCTGATGCAGCACGAGGACAGCGCCAAATTTATTTATGCGCTGGTCAAGCGGTGCCGCAAGTATTATCTGGGCGTTACTACCATTACCCAGGATGTGAACGACTTTTTGACCTCGCCCTACGGGCAGGCTATCGTCACCAATTCCGCGATGCAGATCCTTTTCAAACAAAGTCCGGCCGCCATAGACCTGGTACAGAAGACATTTATGCTCACCGAAGGAGAAAAATATCTGTTAATGGAGTGCGGCGTGGGCGAAGGGATATTTTTTGCCGGCAACAAGCACGCTGCCATCAAAGTAATGGCCTCCTATACCGAAGACCAGATCATCACCACGGATCCGCGCCAACTACTTGAAATAGAAGAAGCCAAAAAAGAATTCGCAGCCAGTATGGAAGCGGGGGAACAGCCAGAAGGTGGGGAAGCGTCATCTGATGGAAACGTGCCTCCGGCTGTTTAAGATTTGATAAATTAAGTAATTATTATTTCCAATTTCCAATTCCTAATTTCCAATAAAATGTCAAATGACAAATGCTTAAATTATTTTTATTGGTCATTAGACATTAAAATTTTCATTGGAAATTGGTAATTGGAAATTGGAAATTCAAAAAGATTGTTTTTCAACAACACAATTAACAAAGCAGCGGTTAAATATTTATATTAAATTATTCAATAAATTAAAAGTATGGACAGAAAATATATCGGTGCGATTTTTATAGCTTTGGGATTGATATTTTTGGCGTTAATCGTCTACTTTATTTTTTTCTATGATTTTTCACCAAAAACCGCGGAAAAGCCGGTTGAAAATAATATTCAAAACAACCTGCCCCCGGTAAATAATGCGGCGGTAAACGCTCCGGTTCAAAAAGCGACAATCGTTAAAACAACCGTCAAATTCAACCAGCAGGAATTAAAAGAAATGGACCTGAAAAAATTGGCCGGCTCTTTTACCGAAAGATTCGGCACCTATTCCAACCAATCGCCCCTGACCAATGTGACCGATCTTAAAATTTTTATGAGCCAAAGAATGCAGGGTTGGGCGGATGATTTTGTTGCGCAAGAAGCAAAGAAATCATCATCGGTGATATATTACGGCATTACGACCAAGGCGGTCGTGGAGCAGGTTAAAAATTATGATGAAAACGTAGGAGAAGCTCAAATTATAGTCAAAACCCAGCGCCGCGAGGCCACTGGCTCAATGAGTAATGTTTCATATTTGCAGCAGGATATTATCGTGAATTTCGTCAAAGAAAACGGCGCTTGGAAGGTCGATTCGGCCTTCTGGCAGGAAAACTCTTAAAAATTTCTAATTTCTAATTTCTAATATTATGTCTATTTTTTTTAAAAAAGAAAAGTTGCCGGTAAGATTATTCATTATCGGTTCATTCGCGGCTTTTATTATATTCGCGGCTTTTTTGATTTATTTGAAAGGGAACACTATAGCCAATATCAGCTATGGCAGCGATAAATATTATCTGAACAAAGAGGCGAATAATCAAGATTCGGATCCAATGGTAACGCGCGTTCCATCGCTGAAAGATGTGCTGGCCGGACCGATCATTTCGGATCGCGATCCAAATCTGGGTCCGCAAAACGCGTTGATCAATATAGTGATTTTTTCGGACTCGGATTGCCAATTTTGCGCCGAGCAAGAAGCGGTGTTAAAAAAAATAATAGCGTCGTATCCTGATAAAGTACGGCTGATCCGGAAAGATTTTCCGGATACCAAAAAAACCTCCGTTTCCTGGCAGTCTAGCGTAGCCGGACGATGCGCCGAGGAGCAAAGTAAATTTTGGCCGTATCACGACCTGGTTGTAGAGGCCAAAGGCATCTTGGGTGAGGCGCAGTTCGTGGAGTTCGCCCAGAGCTTGAAAATGGACGTAAATATTTTTAAGGCCTGTCTGGCCGAAGAGCGTCCCAGCGCGCAGATCAAGGATAACATCACCGAGGCCAACACCCTGGAAATTACCGGCGTACCGTATATATATGTAAATGACAAAGAGTTTTTCGGACAAGTTAGTTTTGAAGAATTGAAGCAGATTGTGGAGAGCAAGTTGAAAAAATAGAGGAAAAATTTTATTTTGATAAAATTTTTTGTCATTCCCGCGAAAGCGGGAATCCAGGGTTAAGCCGTATAATCGAAATATATAATTTAAGCTAATAAAAAAGTTCATACCACTAACTCCTGGATGCCGGCTCAGGAGGCCGGCATGACAAAGTAGTAAAATATTTTTTCGTAGTTCAATTATTTTTTATGTATATTATAGAGATAACAACCTATGTCTAAACCCCAAACCATCTTTTCCTGTCAGAAGTGCGGCGCCCAATCCTTGAAATGGAGCGGGCGTTGTTTAGAGTGCGGGGGGTGGGGAACGTTGTCTGAATCAGCGGTAAAAAGTGATAGCGCCAAAAAGAGCATTAACTCATCCTTTGCTGAAGTTTTTGACCTGGATGAGATAAAAGACGAAAAATTAGTCCGGATAAAGACCACTATGGATGAATTGAACCGCGTGTTCGGCGGCGGCATTGTACCCGGCTCGCTTGTTCTATTGTCCGGCGAGCCCGGAATTGGCAAGTCAACCATTGTGGCGCAAATAGCTGGTGAGATCGCTCGAGCTGGAACTGTGTTATATGCGAGCGGGGAAGAATCAGCTCCGCAGATCAAGGAAAGGCTGGTTAGAATAAACGCCTTGAACAAAAATATCAAATTCTTATCTGAAACGAATGTGGAGTCGATTGTCGGAACTGCTAAAAAAATTGCTCCAAAATTATTGATCGTCGATTCGATCCAAACCGTATATACTGCCTCACTGGAGTCCGAGCCCGGCTCGGTGAGTCAGATCCGGGCGAGCGCCGCGTATCTCTTAGAGTTGGCCAAAGAAAACAATATTCCAATAATTATTATCGGGCATATCACCAAGGACGGATCGGTAGCCGGACCGAAGACCTTGGAGCATATGGTGGATACGGTAATCTATTTGGAGGCGGACGAATCAAGCGACTACCGCGTTTTACGCGCCACCAAAAATCGTTTCGGGTCTACCAATGAACTTGGCATATTCACTATGACCGGTACCGGTTTCCGCGAAGTGCAGAGTCCGTCGGCCGTTTTCGTGGAAAGAGATGAAGCCAATATTTCCGGCTCGGTCATCAGCGTGGTCATGGAAGGCACCCGCCCGTTTCTCGCCGAGATCCAGGCATTAGTAACAAAAACGGTATTCGGCTACCCGCAAAGAAAATCATCCGGCCATGACCTGAACCGTTTGCAGGTTTTGATCGCGGTAATATCCAAGCGGACCAAAATAAATTTATCAACGCAAGACGTGATACTAAATATTATCGGCGGGCTCAAGATCAACGACTACTCCATTGATCTGGCCGTGTGCCTGGCCATCGCTTCGTCCTTGTCCAACAAACCGATCCACAAAAATATCATCGCCATTGGCGAAGTAGGACTCGGTGGAGAGATACGTAAAGCCACCAAGCTGGATGTTCGGCTGAAAGAAGCGGCCAAGCTCGGGTTCAAAACTGCGTATGTTCCAAACCAACCGGCTGAGGCGAGAGGATTGGAGATTGTGAAGTTTAAAAATTTGGGAGAAGTTTTGGAAATAATTTAAATTGTTAAATAGCAATATTGTTAAAGGTTGAATCGTTAAAATTTAGAGACCCTGTTCTGGGTACCCAGAACAGGGTCTCTTGGCTTTTGTCTTTTAATTTTGTAACGTTTCAAAAGAATTATAAAAAAGCAAACCCTTTCCATATCGGAAAGGGTTTTTTTAATTTAATTCGTGCTTCGTTTAAATTCATCTATAATTCTTACAGATTAGTTTCTTCAAAAAAACAAAACCTTCTTTCTCTTCACACACTCATACGCGTACAAATATAATCCGGCCGACCAGGCTTGATATGGTTCGCCTTTCGGTTCGCCGGTCCGGCCTTGTAGCCACTCGTTGAATTCTTTTTGGCGCATTTTTTTCAATTCTTCAACCGGGATATGCTTATTTTTTGAAACTTCCAGCATATATTCCGGGAAACCGGGATTTTCAATAATTTGCATATTGGCCTTGGCCAATTTTTCCAGTTCTTTTTGCGCTTTGGCGAATTCTTTCATTTTGACCAGAGCCACCACGTAAAGTCCGCCGATGAATGGCCAAACTCCGCCGTTTAGGTAGCTGAGTGGATCGCGGGCGTCGCAGAGTTCAAAATAATCGTGCCACTCGGGGTCGGTTTTAAGAATGGGCGGCCAGATCGCTTTGCACGGATATGGCTTGTTTATTTTTTGTCTTTCAATATACTTCAGAATGCTTTTGGCTCTTTTTTCATCCGCCAGTCCGGTGATGATGGCCAAGAGGTTTCCGGCAGTATCGAACCATTCTTCATGCTCGCGGATATTTTCATGATTTTTCCATCCCCAAGGGTAATAATATCCGAGCTTGTCATTCCAGAGCGAGGAATATTTTTTTTCTTGTCCGTTGATGATCCGCTTGACGGTCAGAGCCCGTTTGGACTTGCCCATCATCCGGAGTGTCGCGTAGAAGAGGGAATGAATATGGATAGTATAGCCGTATTTGTGCGGAAAAGCATCCTGCCAGTCATTGGTCGGCTGTTGAGACAATAGGCCAAGCGCGTCCGGATCCTGGCACATAAGCCAGTACATCGCTTTATCAATTTGTTTTTTATGTTTTTTCAAGACCGAATCATCCCGGTAGGCGTTCTTGTAAACATAATGGCCGATAATAAACCAAAGCGGCGCGTCAATGCTGTTGAAAGTGACATCCGATTTCCTGTCATTATTATATGAACCCACGCAGTTCGGTATCTGGCCAAAAGTAAATTGGTTTTTGGCTAAAGTTTCCAGCGATGTTTTGAATGTTTTTTGAAAATCTTTTCCAATTAAAGAAGCGCCAAGCGAGGTGCTCATTGAATCCCGCGCCCACAATGCTTCATATCCCCCGGGCAAGCCGGAAGCGTAAAAACCGATGGGCTTTTGGCAGGAGCGGAGAACTTCAATAGCCTTTTGGTAGGCGGTTAGAGTGATATTGTTCATATTTGGAGTTTAATTTAAAATGTAAATCTCAAAATGTAAAATGACAATGTAAAATGTAAAATTTTCGCCTTGTCATTCCCGCGAAAGCGGGAATCCAGAGTTGAAAAGTAAATCGTTGATATTTTTAAAATTGATTTGAAGAGTACGCGCTACTAAAGTTTGCGAATCGAATATTCCTTGTTAGGCGTAGTTTCTAAAAGATATTCATTATTATTTTATAATTTTACTTTATAATTTATAAAGAACCTAACAGTTTTAAAATAGTAATTGTGTAAATGATAAATGCAAAAACAATATTTATATAAAATTTAACTTGTTGCTTTTTGAACTGCGATTTTGCTTTTTCAAGTTTTTCTTTTTCATATTCGTCATCATCTTCATTGATCTTTTCTTTTAATAATAATCTAATTTTTTTAAATTCTTCATTAAAAGCAAATAATTCAATCTGTTTTTGCCAGCCCCAAAGCGATGAAAAAGTAATCAAATTTATATAGATTAAAATTGCGATGCAAATTATTATCGATTCAAAACTGTTATACGTGCTATTAAAAATCGCTATAACGATGATAATTGTGATTATGTTTACTATAATTGTCCAAGCATATCCTAAATAAGATAATTTGCTTGATTTAATTTTCGACATTGATTTATAGATTAAAAAGTAAAATTATAAAATATTTTTTAGAAATTTCGTCTAACACCTGGATTCCCGCTTTCGCGGGAATGACAAGGCGAAAATTTTACATTTTAAATTGTCATTTTTAACTTTGAGATTTTAATTTTACATTATTTCAGCCGTTCTACCGCCAATCTCGCCAAAAAATACGATATCGTTGACTCCGCGCCCTGGTTGAAGTTAATGGAGTACCGGCCCATACCGTCGTAACAGCCGCCGGTGGCTTCGTCATAGATCATTTGGTTGAGATAGTTCTTGCCAAGGAACCAGTTAAAACAGAGTAAAGCTTGAGCGGCATAGTGTTTTTTACCGGTCGCTTGAAACGCGGCCATCAAACCTTCTACGGCTGAGGAAGCGTCTTCCGGCTGTTGGTCAAAATAAGCGCGTTCCTTGTTCCGGAAATACCAGCCGTCCTGGCCGATCGGCGCAAAATAATCCGTTTCAATGGTGATGTCGGTCAAGAATTTCATGGATTCTTCCGCTACCTTTAGGTAATTTTTATTTTTAGTGATTTGAAAAGCGCGAAACAGCGCTTCCGGCATTTTGAAATTGGAATAAGTCAGGAAATCCTCAAACCAGTGCCAAGCGATCTTATCGCCCGGCTGTTTCACGCTGTATTTATGGTATCTTTTTAAAATTTTATCGGCCAGTTTTTTGATAATGGATTTATATTTTTCCAGTTCCGTTTTATTTTCAAAAGTGGCCGCTTTATGCGACAAAAAATGTAAGCCGAGAATGGTAAATGATATCGCGCGAACGGATTCAAGCTCAGTGGCCCATTTCAGGGATTTGTTCAACATTCCTTGCGCGGTTTTTTTTATGCTTTCCGGCAAAGCGGGCGAGTATATCAAATATCCCAGCGCCCAGACCGCCCGTCCGTAAGAATCTTCGGACTCCCCCAAATTGGTATGATTCTTGTGGTAGCCGATAAAATTATAGAATTTACCGTTTGATTTTTGTGCTTTTTTTAAAAATTTAATATATGTATTGATCAGATTCATGGCCGCCTGATTTGGTTTTATATCGTAATAGGCAGCTGAACCGAGCAGCGCACGAGTATTGTCATCCACGCAATAACCGGAATGCGGATCCGGCTTGGTGTGGTTGGCAAACTGGATCATGCCTTCCTGATTGGTCAAAGCACGGATATGCGACAGGTTGATAGGCGGTAATTTGTCTTGGCGGCGGGGGACGATCTTGGCATGCTTGTTAAAAGTTTGAAAATAGCTGAGCGCCACATTCTGCCAAGTCATGTGGCGGGAATAGAAATATGAATTTTTTTTCATTTCATCCCGCATTTTTTTATCATCCAATATTTTGAGTAGCGCGTCTTTGATCTGATGGCTGTTTTTGAAGTCTACCAATATGCCCCTTTCCTGGTTGATAACGTCTTTGGCATATTGGTTGGCGGTGGCGACGATCGGACAGGCGCATGACAGAGCATAAGAAATCGTGCCGGAGACGGCTTGTTTGGGGTTGAGAGTGGGTGAAATATAAATGTCGGTCGCTTTTAGAAAATCTATCAATTCGTCCAGAGTCAGATATTTATCATAGAACTTGACATGGTCTTCCAGTTTGAGTCTCTTCACGATCCGTTTCAGCATATTGCGGTATTTTTCACCCTCTTGTTTCCTCACTACCGGATGAGTGGCGCCGAGTATCAAGTAGATCGCCTTGGGATATTTGGCTATAATTTCCGGCAAGGCTTCAATGGCGTATTCAATGCCCTTATCCTTATTCAGCATGCCGAAAGTGGAAAGAATAATTTGTCCCGGAAGCCCGACTTTTTTCTTGGCGCGTGACTTTGATGGAAACGGAATGGAATGGACGCCATGCGGGATTACGGAAATTTTTGATTTTGGTATATGATATTTATTGGCCAGAAGTCGAGCGGCATTATGCGTCATTACCACCAAACCATCCGCTTTTTGCGAAATGTCTTGAGTAAGGTGTATCACTTTTTCTTTGGGATTGGGCAGAACAGTATGAAGAGTAATAACCAGCGGTTTTTTGATCAGTTCCAAAAACATGAGTAGATATTCGCCCCATTCGCCGCCGAAGAGCCCGTATTCATGCTGGATATTGACCAGTTTTATCTCGGGTGAGCGGTTGATCTCGTTGGCCAGCTTGATATAGTCCGATAAATAAGTTTCTTTGAGCTGGTGTGAAACCTTCTTCGGATACAGATAAATAGAGGTGCCATTGTCGTTAATGGCCATTATCCGGCTTTTGAGTTCTGGCGCGAATTCCTTGTCTATAGCATCGGTCAGGTCTTTGGTAAATGTGGCAATACCGCATTGCCTGGGCGGAAACGAGCTCAGGTAGAGTATGCACGGGGATTTGGATTTTTGCATAATATAATGCAAATACGCGAATTTATCGTGTGCGCCAGCCAAAGGCTGGTCCGCCTTTGGCGGAAATGACGCGAATTGCAAATAATTTTTACGAAAAAAATTACCTTACCGATTTTTTTATCGGCAAAGAGTAGGTGTTGGCTTCTTTTGATTTGTTAAGACGAAGAATTGAAGATGTCTTATGCTCATATTATATAATAAACGCGTTTTGAACACAATAGTTGGCATTTTAAAAACCCTCTTTAATGTTTTACTCAGTTGACTCAGACAGTATTCTTTAAAATATCATGGAGCGGTGCGATAGCCGTACAGATATAAGTATCGCCCGCACCATAAAATATTCTTAATTGTCCGTCGACGACCGTGGCACCATTGCAAAAGACAACTTTTGGCTTATTGGTTTTATCCAAATCTATAATGCCGGACGTTTCATAGTCGGCTGAAGGTTCAAAAATCGGTTGACCGCTTCGGTATAATATTTTTTTCGGATTTTTAATATCCAACAAAATAATTCCTAATCTATAGATAATTTTTTCGTCAATGCCATGATAAATTATTAACCAGCCTTTTTTTGTCTTGATCGGAGCTGGTCCCATTTCCACATGAATGCTATCAAAAAAGCCCGGACGAGGTTTGATAAAAGGCATCTTGACCGCTTGCCAATGCAATCCGTCATTGGAGAACGCTTGCCAAATATGCCTATCTCCGAATAACATCATGTATTTGCCGTCAATTAGTTCATTGAATATTCCGCCAGCTTTGCACCAGGCATGACGCGCAATTGAACTTTGTTGGGCCATGTCCCAACGAACAATAAAGCCACTAGCCGCCAAAAAATCCCAATTTTGAAGCATTTGTCCGTGTTTTTGCCAATTTTTTAGATCAAGTGAAGTAGCCAAATGCAAGCGGGCTGATTGACAGTCATAACCGGTATAGGTAAGGAAATATCTGTCATTTATTTTTGTCAAGCGCGGGTCTTCAACTCCGAAGGTCTCAGAAGGCAGAGACGGCACTAAGGCTGGTTGCTCGGAAAAAATAAATTTTTCACCATCGCTTGATTCACCGCATCCTAAACGGGAAATCCCGTCATTTCCCATTGCGCGAAAAAAAATTTTGTAAATATTTTTTTCATAAATTACGGTTGGATTATAGACCTTTTGCGCTTGCCAAGTAATGGCGTGATTCGGTTTGAGTATAGGATTCAATTTTGATCTGGTGAACATAAAAAAAGGTTAAACGAATTCGTTTATAAAACAAAAAAGTAAAAATATGATAAGGCTGTTATAATAAAGCTAAAATTAAGATTGCCTAGAAAAAATAAACAAAGTGATAAAATAAGGACCGTTTCCAAAAATACCGACAAAAGAACCGGCGAATCCTTCGATTGAGTGAATAATATAAACGGCATTGAGCTGCTTGAATCTCATTTCTTCTCTTTATGTTTCAATAATTCTTTAACAAGCTCTTTTAAGCCCACGCTGGCCACGGCAATGTAGGTGTCCGAGGCGCCGTAATAGATATAGAGGCGCCGGTTAAAAATAGCGGTGCCGGTCGGGAAGACCACATTGTCAACCAAGCCTTGGAGTTCGTATTTGTATTTCGGCGAGATGAGCGGATAAGGCAGACGCGCGATAACTTTGGTCGGATTATGGAGATCAAGTAGCGCGGCCGCGCCATGATATATCCGGCGCTTGTTTGATTCCTCGGTGCCATGGAAGATGAGTAGCCAGCCGGCCTTGGTTCTGATCGGAGGCGCGCCGCCGCCGACATGGCGCTGTTCAAAACCGTATTTGCCCTCCATGACCACATATTCGGACAAATGCATCAAATATTCCATCCAGAGCATATTGTCTTGCAGTTCGGCAAAATCTTTGAAATAAATGATCTGGATATCCGGCAGTATGCGGTGCAACATGGCGTATCTGCCCTTGATCTTTTCCGGAAAAAGCATGCCGTCCTTTTCCCAGATAAAAACATTTTTGCCGCCGTATTCCTTGTAAAAAGATTCAAAGAAATAATAATCATCTTTCAGTTTGGAATAGCGGAAAATTTTTCCGGCGCGCGAATAAGTGATGCGCGGGCTGATAACGCCGCCGCGGTCCATTTTAAAAAGATCTTTACCCGACGAGTAGGCGAGCAATGCGTGTTTGCCGTCATGCACCACATGCACCATATAATAAATATCCTTGATCTTGGTGATCCGCGGGTCTTCAATGCCTTTTTTTTCATATTTATATTCCGGCGACATAAAAGGCTTGTCCCACCGTTCTTCCAATTTGAGCGGACCTTTGAGCCGCGCGTAGCCCAGTGAAGACATCAGATCCTCGTTAATCGCACGGTAAACTATATGAACTTTATTGCCTTCCTGCAGTATGCCCGGATTTAACACGGATTTATTTTCAAATTTTAATTTGGTCGGCCGCAAAATAATGCCATGCCGGTCAATTTTTATCATAAGTTTATATATTTATTAGTAGTAATTTAATTATAGCGAAAAATGCACAAAATGGCAAAAGAGATATAATTTTTATAATTAGCGTTTTTATGTTAAAATATAGGTGTATTTAATTCGTAGGGTGATTAATGTTTAAAAAAAAAGAAAAAAAATATTATTATATTTTCATACCCATGTTCAAAAGAAAGAAAAAGAATATACGAATAAACCTGATGATTGATACCGATAATGACGGTTTGACCGATTTTGAAGAAAAATACATCTATGGCACCGATCCCAAAAATCCGGATACCGACGGGGACGGACTACTCGACGGCTTTGAGGTCAAGATCGGAACCGATCCGAATATCCCGAATACTTTCCACAACCTGTTTATTCCTCATCAAGGAAACAATTATCATCCGCTGGCACTCCGGCCGAAAAGATTGGCCTTTCACGGCGGTGCTTTAATATTGATCAAACTGATAATTATCGGTTTTATCTTTGTGTATCCAATCGAGGCTTGGCTGACCCCGGATCTGTCCAGCCTTGAGGGGCAAAAAATCATCGCGTTAACCAATAATATACGTGTCGGGTTAGGCGTCAAGCCACTCAGCGAAAACGACCGGCTGACCCGGGCGGCTTTTGATAAAGCTCAAGATATGCTGGTTAATAATTATTTTAATCATATCAGTCCGAAAAATTTGGGACTCGCTTACTTTTTGGGGAAAAGAGATTATAATTACAGATCGGCCGGAGAAAACCTGGCCATGGGGTTTGCCACGGCCGAGGAGGTGGTGAAGGGTTGGAAAAATTCCCGGACGCATTATATGAATATGATTGACCGTGATTTTACCGAGATCGGCGTCGGCCTAGTTTCGGGAGATTATAATGATCAAAATACCACCTTGGTGGCTCAGCTTTTCGGCGAGCCGGCCGGCAAAAATAATAATGACCAAACGCCATATCAAAATAATACGTTAAAAATAAAGACGGCCAGCAAAGCCGGGCCGGCGCGTTTAAAAAGTGAAAACACAATCAAAGCTGAACTCTTGGCTGCAAAAATAATTGGAAAAATTGAAAAATCCGAGCCGGAGCTTGTTTCGCCCTTGGACAACGCCATACTCTCCGAAAGATTGGTCAAGTTTGAAATATTCGCGCCGCAAGCGGAAAATATTGTTTTATACATCGATCAAAAGCCTTTAATGATGAAAAATTTGCCCATTGATAAAAATAATTTGGATAAAAAATATTATTATGAGCTGACCAAAGAAATTGAGCCGGGGCCGCATTCCATCTTGATCAAATCAATTAAGGGCCAGGAAGAATTGTTTTCAAAAAAATATAATATTTCCGTTGATACAGAGGCGCCGCAGGCTGATTTGGTAAAATCAAAAATTATTGTAAGTTCAATTTCGAACGAAAATAAGGAATTAGTAGCCGCGGATATATATCTCAGCGCCGATACCGCGCGCGCCCAGCTGCAGATTGACGGGCAGTATTTTGATCTGAATCAAGACGCGGAAAATATCAATAGATGGTCCGTGCGTGAATTTATAGATACCGGCGCCAACCAGCCGGACGGCTATCCGATCGTGCTCGCCAATGTGACCTCGGTCGATCATGCCGGCCAAACCATGGTAACGGATATTCCTTACAAAAACATAGAACTGCAAAAGCCGTCATTTATCGGCAAATATTTTTTTCTGAAAGATCATCAGAACAAATATATCAGCCAGCTTTTTGATGTCAGCTCAATTTATTACCGCCTGTTGCTCATCAGTTTGATCCTGGCTATGGCCCTGAATATGTTCGTGGAGATCAAAAAGCAAAAAGTAAAAGCGATCGTGTCGTCATTCGGGCTGCTGTGCTTGCTGGCGGTATTGATAGTTTTCTAAAATAACTACAAATTACAAATTTGTAACAAATTTACAAATAATAAATAACTGATTAGAAATGCTTTTTGTCATTCCGGCCTCTTGAGCCGGAATCCAGGGTTAAACCGCACAGTCATGAAGTATTTTTAAAATTTCGAAACAAAACAAATGGATTGTAATTATAAAAAAATTTTTTATATAGTTGTAATTTTTATTTTTGTTTTTTCGGCGCTCCCCTCGTTGGCCGAGGATTTAGTCTTGAATGAAAATAATAATATTGCAGTGAACCAGCCGGAATTTCAAATAACCATCAACGACGGGCAGATGGCGACCAGTAATATCTCGGCCATGTTAAAATTCAAATTTCCCGTAACTGTCAAATCTATCAACATTAGTGAATACGAGGATTTTCGCATTTTTTATACGTTCAGTTCAAGAAATTTCTTCGTCCATACTCTTTCCGAGGAAATTGGCGCGAAAATTGTTTACGCCAGGTTTTTAGACGAAAATAATAAATTGCTCGGCACTGCCAAGGCTGGTTTGGAGCTTTTGAAACCGGAGGCCGTGGTTATAAAAAAGGAAGAAACAAAAATAGAGTCCAAGCCGGAAGTAAAAGGCGTTAAGATCTTTAAAAGCGAAGCGGACCGCGTAGTATATCTGCAAAAAGAAGCGGAAATTTTGAGCAGCGGAAATTTAAGCGAGCTGTTAATGTTAAACGGGCAAAAAAGAGAATTAAAAATTGAAACTGCAACCATAAAAAAATACTACGGCATTATTAAAAGCAAATTCAAGTTGACCAACCAACAAATTTTTCCCGTCCTCAATTATATCAGCTATAGCATTAATAGCAGTATTGAGGCCGACGCGCAGCAAAGAGCGGAAAAAATTTTTTCTTTTGCCAAAAAAAATAAAAAAATGCCGACTCTCAAAGCGGATTGGTTAAAATTTTTAAAAAGCGGCTAAATTTTTGTTGACGTTTGCCTTCTTTAGATTTATAATCTTGTTATACACATCTTAATTTATGGTCAAGGAATTTGAATTCCCGACCACTGTTAGTCTCCGCAGGACTATAGCCTTTGGGACTAACTTGTTAACAAGGAGGCTTATGAAACTTTTGGTCGTGGAAGACGATATTGATCTTTTGAATTTTTTAGAGAAAAGTATGAAATCGGAATGCCATGTCGTAGACATGGCTGAAGACGGAGTGAAAGGATCAATGCTGGCGCGCGCCAACGATTACGACTTGATACTGCTTAATCATATAATTTGCATAAAAAATGGGCTGGAAGTCTGCCAAGACATCAGAAGAGCCGGCAAGACTATGCCCATTTTGGTTTTGTCGGTCAGGTCTGACACAAAATCAAAAGTGGATATGTTAAATGCCGGCGCGGATGATTATTTGACCAAGCCGTTTTCATTGGATGAGCTTATGGCGCGTATCAAAGCTCTGCTCAGGCGCCCAAAAAAAATTGAAAATAACAATTTGAAGGCAGATGACCTGTTATTTGATATGGATCGTCATTTTGTCAAGCGGGGGGACAAAGAAATTTATTTAACGCGTAAAGAATTCGCTTTACTGGCTTATCTATTACAGAACAAGGGGATTGTACTTTCGCGCAATATGATCATGGAACATGTCTGGGATACCAATGCGGATCCGTTTTCCAATACGATCGAGTCGCATATTATGAGCCTCAGGAAAAAAATTGATTTTGATGGTGTGGACAACAAACTGATTCAGACCATCCCGGGACGGGGGTATAAGCTCGGTAACTAAAAATGATTCTTGGACGAACTCGCCGGTCCTAAATAAATAAAATTTATATCAAATGAATAAAAAAATATTTTTTATTTTTTTTATAATTACAGTTTTGTCGGTATCCGGCTTGTACGTTTTTATAGCCGTTAAAGATAATATCGTACCGGCCAAAGCGGCCTTTGGCATATCGCCGCCATTTGTAGATGAAGAGAAATTGCGTGCTGGCCAGAGCGTGGTTGACTACATAACCATCATGCGCAGCAACATCGAAAAGGAAATGCCGGTCAAAGTGACTTTAAAAGCGCAGGGCATTGATTCGTGGATAGAATTAAGCCCGAAAAATTTGATTTTTAAAAAAGGCGATAGTCAGGTTGTTTTGGAAATAAAAATTACTGTACCAAAAAACGCAACAACGGGAATTTATAAAGGTAAGATTTTTACAACGCTCGGAGTGGACAAAAAGAACGGCGTGGCGGTGGCGCTCGGCGGGTTGATAAATTTAAATCTGAGAGTAATTAAATAAATTTATAAAAATATAATTCAATACGCCGGGCAAATAAAGCCCGGTTTTAATATTTTTGTTAATTTGATTCTTAATGGCAAAAAATGTTATAATGATAATAATAATTGTGGTTTTCCACAGGTAATTTATGATATTTAATTATTTAATATTAGGAAAAAATTAATAAGTAACAAATATTCATTTTTTAATCCTCCTTCGCTAAAGCTACGGCGGACGAGTATGTTGGTAAACCCCTTTCAACTTTCACGAAATACGTGTTCAAAGTTTGTTGTGGGATTATTAACATTTAACAAAAGTGGATAATATGAAATCTTAAAGAACGACGGCAAATCCCCATGCTTAGATTATTTAAAATTATTTTTGGTAATCTCTTTTTTAGGTTGTTATTTGTATTTATAACCATAACGGCGCTATGCTTTTTAGTCGGCCGTTTTATTTTTGTCCGCGCCGAAAGCGATCAGATAAATGTCTTTCCGGAAACTTATTCATTAGAGCAAAGCAGCGAACCCACTTGGCACGATATCGGTAAGTCATTTACCCAAGACCTATCCCCGCAAGCTGAGTTTGGCCAGTTCAATACGGAAAATTCAGCCTTTTTCAAATTTGGCAAATTTGAAAATGCGTCTTCCACCGAAGAAGAATTACAAAACGAAAATACGGCCAGCTCAACTGAAATAGAAAATATGCCTCCCGCCCAGGAAGAAAAAAATAAAGTCAACCCGGACGAAGACCAAGAAATTAAAAGCTTACCGGCCGAGGACATCCCGGCTCAAAATAAAAATCCAAATTCAGGAGAAAATAACGGTCTGAAAATTGAGAATCCATTCGCGCCGCCTGATAATACCGAACCGACTTCAATACCGGCTGACGGATCAAACGATACTCAAACCGACGCGCCCGCATCTGAACCGCCATCAAGCGGTTCTACCGGCGAACCGATTCCTCCGGCAGCCGACGAAGAATCTTCCATGATCAACAATTTAATTTACGCTGCAAAAAATCTAAAAAAATCTATTGCCCCACTGTTTGATTTTTATCCGGTGCAGGCGCAAAACGAAACGGCTATTACCAGCAGGAAAAGCATTATTTTCTCCGATTTTAGCGTCCTTTTGGATAAACAAAGCTATATAATTGACAATATGCAACTCCGAATTTCACTGGGATCCAAAAGCAAAGCAATAGGCGATAGATTAGGAATCGAATATTCACTGGGCGAAGAAAAATGGGAGGCGATCGGTGAGCTGGAAATTGACAAAGAAATTTCCAATGCAACTAACGGCGGATATTTTCTATACGCCTTGCCAATATTGGAAAATTGGGAAGACATCGGCAAATTGAAAGTTAGAATCAGCTATTTGACCAACCAAGAGACTGTTCTTGAAAATAAAACGAATGTGGAGGCATATATTGACGCTTTATGGGCCGAGATAAATTATTCCGATGATTCAGAAGGCCAGGTAAAAGGCATTGATGAAAAAGCGGTGGATACGGAAGCCATCAAAGCAAAATTTGATTTCAGAACGGATAGCGGAAAATTCAATTTTGACGTTAGCGAAAAACCGCATTTCAAGTTCGGACTGCGAAAGAAAATGGGGTTCTGGGGAATGATCGGCGCTAAACTGCTTGGCCTGATTTACGATGAGTATAAAGGCATGGATATACAGGCGAAAATAATCAAAGGCACGAGCGGATTATTGCCGACTATAAATTATCTTTCCAATGGCGAATTTACGGTTGACCTTCCGCAGAGGCCGCGCGAATTCAAGCCGGGAATGCAAAGGATGGAAATTACGATCACTGACCCCGACCTGACGCAAGGTTATCCCATTACTTTTTATCAAGACTTCAACTGGGGAATACTGGCTTTCAATATGAATAAATCCGTCTATACGCCGGCGGAAAACGCCTATCTCTCCATGGCGGTTCTAAACGATGACGGCCATACGATCTGTGATGCGGATCTGGATATGTATATTACCGCACCGGATAAGGGCGTGGCGTGGCTTTCAACCAAGAATGATCTCATCAAAAAAAGCCCGGCGTGCGGGCCGGACAACGTGATTAATGAACCGGATTATTACGCCAATTACGGCTTGGCCGGCACGGGCGAATATCAGGTGCGTCTAATAGCCCATACCGTTAATGGCGACAAAGAAGTGAGTGATAAAATTATTGTCCGCGATCAGGTACCGGTTGATATTGAAAGAACCGGGCCAACCCGCATCTATCCATTGGCTCTTTACAAAATGACTTTTAATATAAGGGCAAACGAGGATTATGGCGGAGGTTTTGCCGAGACCGTTCCGGCCAATTTTATCATCAAAGACGAGACCGCATCAATAAAGAGATCCGGTGAATCGGAATTCAACTTGGTAGCTGTAGAATCCAATGACCAAAACGGAGATAACAATGAAAAAGTTTTGTCATGGAATTCAATAAAGTTAAGGGCCGGCGACGAGCTAAAAATAACTTATAGCTTTGACGCGCCGGATGTTTCGCCCAACTTTTATCTTTTAGGACCGGCGCGGACCGATAATTTCACCGAGGAGAGGAGTTGGCAGATCGCGTCCGACGCGGTCGTGATGACCCGGGCGAGAACGGTTGAATTTCTGGCCGGGAACTCCGATTCCATCCAGAACGCCACAGCGAATCAAAGCTTTACTGCTTTTGATTTCAAATTGGCCGAGCAAAATGTGGCGATCAGGAACGCTTATATTATTTTTGAAGCGCAATTTGAAGCGATCAACAACTCGGCCAATTACGCGAGCTCAACTATCGCCTTTGATGCCTGCGCCGGCTCAGCTTGCACGCCGGACGCTTGGGCCGGTACAGGCAGAGTCGATAGAACCGATACGTCTGTCCTGGTGTATGACGATACCCGCAATCCCAGCGACCAGGTCAGGCTACTGGCCAATGTCACGAGTGAAACGCAATTGGTGGCCTACGGCGGCACGTCCAGCCCGCTCCGGATGCAAGTCGGTTATCGGCTGAATACCGGTACGATAAACAGTTCCATTGCCCACGCCAAAGCCACCTTGGTAGTCACTTATTCATACACCTCTGATTCGCCCGGCTATACGAATACCGTTATTTATCCTTTGGAATCGATTGATTCGCTGCGCACCGGATCCAAGGCGACCAGCACGGCCGATGATTGCGTATTGGATTCCACTTGTCCGCTATTCGGCTACAATATGACTCTGCCCGAATTTACCGCGGCCAGCTCTACGAAGTTGTCGCAATGGTTCTCCGCCTATAATTCAAACGACGGCAACGCCACCACCAGCGTGACCGCCAGAGTCAATATTCAGACCATAAATATTGAAAGCGCCACTTCCACCTTGATTGGATACAAGGGACAGGACCAGGCCAATACCGCGTCCATGTTCTTTGGCGCTGTTTCCGGTTATGCCGAAAACACCAGCCAATTATTGGAATATCGTTCGGTTTCTACCGGCACGCCGACTTATTATCTGATCGGCGGGGAAGTAGTTGAAACCTATACCGCCTCTACGTCCGCTGCGGTCAAGACCAGGACCATATCATTTCCGATCGGCGTAATGGATAACGGCAATACCGTCGCTACCTCTACCAATTCAGTAAATGTTTACTTTCCGGAAAACGGCACCGGCAGCGGCGTCGTCACTGTGCAAAAAGCCTGGCTGAGGATATTCACTAGCGCCACTACGACCGGCGCCAGATATGTGGACGTCACTTCAAAGGTCGGTTCCACCGCTTCATCATCCATAACCAGGTACAATTACGATCCGGGCGGAATGGTGATCAAACCATCATTCAATGTTATAAATATTTTGAGCACCACCACCTATACCGAGCTCGCAAGCGCGAACGCGACTACTCCGAAAAATGTAATGATTACGACCAAGAATAATAACGGCGATATCGGCGGAACATCGGCCGAACTGATGATCACTTATACTTATACGAGCGAAACAAACGGCTATCTGACCGGCATAAAACTTTTCGGCGGACAATCGTATGTAAATCCCGGCCAATCAACTACAACGGCGATCGCCAGCATGGTGGCGCCGGAAAGTTTGGGAGTCAAGAATGTGCGAGCGGCCGGCATATTGGCTAGTTACTTATATTCCGATAGCGACAATACCGTTGATAATGGCTCTATTACGAATGGCATGAGTATCTCCACCGGAACGCCGACGTGCACCAACGCCTACAGCATGAGAACCGATACAACAAATGGGTTCGGTGAATATATAAAAGGGGTCGCCAGTCTTCTTTCTGCCGTGGATAATACTCCATACAATGCTTGTTATTCCAATGTGCACTCGGCGGACGCGACCGGCGGGGCCAAAATGAACGGGCAATTGATCTATACCTACAGCTGGTACAATAATCCGCCGACCGGAATTTTCAATTCGGTCGCGCAGAAAACCGACGGGTCCGGCAGCATTGATTTTTCCATTGAAGCGGCTGATGTGGACGGCAATGCGGCGCAAGCGAAAATAGAATACGAATCAGGCACAACCTGCAATTTCTTTTCGGTGGCTACGGCGACCATTGATACGACCGATGCCAATACCACGGCCGATTACGGCGATCCGAAGGTGGATAACACGAGTGAGTATCAAGTTGGATCATCCACCGGCTGGATCACCACGGCTTCCGGCACCAATACCGTATTTTTTGACTGGCTGTCCAAGACCGACTTGCCTTACGCGGACGGAGACTATTGCGTCCGGCTCACAGCCAATGACCAGCTTGTTGACCAGGTCGTGAGAGCGACATCAACTATATCCATAGACAATATCAATCCAACCGCGCCGGGCGCACTCACCGCGACATCAACCGGCATGAGCATCACTCTGACCTTCGGTTCATCCACCGTGGAAAATCATTTCAGCCGTTATCGGATCTATTACAAGCAAGGCACCTCATCCGTTTCCGAATCGGATACCGAGCACGTGGATACAGACTTAACAAATCAAAATTATAATTATTCCACCACTACAGTTATCCGCCGCCTGACGCCGGATACGGACTATGTTATTAATATTTGGGCCTATGACCTGACTGGAAACAAAGCAAGTTCCACTGAGGTTACTCTAAAGACAAAAACTGCGAATATGAAGGCTAATACAGTTAAGTTTTTGGCCGGATATTTTACCGCAGACGGCACTGCGGCCTCGGGCATATTCTCCAATACGACTTCTACCTTGCCGAATTTTAACTTTAAGTTAGCCGAAAATGAAGTTTGGATCAAGAATGCATATATTATTTTTGAGCCTCATTTTGAGGCTTACGCCGACAGCGGCGATACCTATACCGGCTATAGCCTGGCTTTTGACGCCTGCCAGGAAAACTGCACGGCCGTAGCGACTTCCAGTTATATTTTTTATGACAATTCTAACCTGGTCTATGACGAAGATGGTAGCGATATGGCCCGCTTATTAGTGGATATTACCAATGAAACAGACCTCGCCACTTATTACGGAGAAGGGATAAATCTGGAGGGACAGGTCGCTTTTGCCATTAAAAGAAGCGCCACGACCAGGTCAATTGCTAGCGTGAGGGCCTATTTGGTCGTGTCCTACACTTATAACGAAGATACGAGTACATCATTTACCAATACCGTTTCCTATCCTTTGGAGTCTACGAATACCGGCGATACCGGTACCAGGCGCGCGGTTCAGGTGAATAACTGCACGCGGGATGTTGACTGTCCAAAATTTGATTATCGAGTGGACACTCCAGAACTAACAACCAGCGCGAATAGAGTATCCCAGTGGTTTGGAACCAACCTGGTTGACTCGGACCACGCTGCCACGGACTTGCGGGTGGATGTAAATATTGAAGGCATCAACCAGGATAGCTTTACTTTCGTGCATGAAGCCCAGCAAGGCGGCACTCAAGGCAACGCCTTTATGATGGTATTTCCCGGCGTGGAAGGATTTAGTGAAAATACCAGCCAGACCTTAGAATACCATTCTATCTGTGCGGATGCGACCGCCAATTATTATATAATCGGCGGCGAGGTCTTTGAAACTTACGTCGCCTCTACGTCCGCGTTAACCAAGACCAGGACCGCAACATTTCCATTCGGCGTTATTAATAACGGTAATGACGCTACTCAATACTACAAGTCTGTTTCGGTCTATTTTCCGGAAAACGGCGCCGGCTCCGGACAAGTGGATGTCAAAAAGGCCTATATTCGTTTTATCAATAACCTGCGCGCCGCTACCGGTCCGTACAACACCTCAGTTGACACGAAAATTGGAAGTAATGCTAGTACCACCGGACAAGTTTATACTTACGATGTAGGCTTGTCGGTCGCCAATACTTCATTTAAATTCATTCATTCCCTTTCGGCGGCCGACATGAACGAACTTGAACTTGCCAACGCGTCAAGTTCAAAGACGGTTGCTATCGCCACCACTCATAATGCCACCAACCAAGGAGGATTGTCGGGAGAATTGGTCGTTACATATACGTATACGGATGAGAGTGAAGGCCGGTTGGTAAGCTTAAACTTGATGGCCGGGCAAAGCGCGGCTACTCCCGGTCGAAGCTTTTATGCGTCGGTAACACCTTTGTTAGTACCGGAAAATTTAGGCGCGAAAACTATCAGATCCGGCGCTTTATTAGCTAGTGTGTTGAATATGGACTCTGACGGCAATATGCCCACGCCTTTTTTGGTTGACGCCAACTTGTCACTCTCAACACCGTCATGCACCAATGCGTTTATTATCAGGGACGATCAAAGAAATACTTTTGGAGAATATTACAAGAATATAGCATCTATATTATCACCGACTGACGGATTGATATACAATGCTTGTTATACTGACGACGGCGGCGGCGATCCCAACTCCGGAGAATCCAAGATGAATGGCCAACTCATCTATACCTACCAATACGATGCTCCGGCTACGCAGTATACACAAAATGACTGGCGTTGGTATAATAATGCCGACAGTCTGACGCCGGGCAGCGCCAAGGCCTCCGCCAATACCGCTGTGAGCAATATCAATCTAGCCGAAATTTTACGCCTAAGAATGAATTTATTTTTGGAAAACAGGTACCAAGCCACATCCACGCGCGACTTCAAACTTCAATACGGCTGGGGAAGCGACTGCGCTGCCGTATCAAATTGGACCGATGTCGGCGCTACCACTTCGTCCGCCAGCTGGCGAGGGTATGATAATTCCATTGCCGATGGCGCCACGCTTTCATCATATCTGCTTTCTTCATCCAGCCTGGCGATTTCATACGAAGAAGAGAATAATAGCGCGCTAAATCCGAAGAAAATCCCAGCATCTACAAACGCGGAATGGGATTGGGTATTATATGATAATTCCGCCACATCATCGCAAAAATATTGTTTCCGTATGGTTAAATCAAACGGCGCATTGTTATACGGGTATAATTCAGATGGATACCCGATCATAAATACGGCCGCATCCAATACCGCGCCGGAGATACCGAATATGCTTGGCCAATACAAAAACAATGATACGGCAATAACAAACCAAACTTGGATAAATGAAGATATTGTTAAATTTCGCGCGGCTTCCACGGATGTGAATATCAATGAACAAATCAAGTTGTATTATGAGCTTATCGGAGCTAGTTCAACCTTTAGTGTGCTAACCACTCCGCCAGCCAGCCCCTGCGCTTCAACTACCATCTATACCGCCTGCGCGAGCAAGATCTGGTACGCGACGAGCACCATTGGCGATTGGCGCACCAGTTCTTATATCGCCACCATGACTATTTCATCGATCACCGCGAGTAGCACGGGTTATAAATGGCAGACAATTGCCTGCGATGACGGCGCCGCCTGTTCCAGCTGGATATCTTTCGGTTCGTCGCCCAATTTCAAGATAGACCTGACCAATCCCTCCGCGCCCGGACAGCTTGGCTTTACTAATGTAATGAGCACAAATCTCCGTTTGGTTTACGGCGCAAGCACCACGGAATCCAACTTTAGCCGATATCGTATTTTCTATAAATCTGGCACACCCGGAGTTACGGAAGGATCAAACGAATATTCAACATCCAGCTTGAATTATCAAAACTATAATAACGCCACATCGGCGCCGGTCGCCAGTTTGACTGCCGGCATGCCGTATTATTTTAATATTTGGGCCTATGATCTGGCCGGCAACAAAGCCAGCTCCACCGAAGTGTCGACCACCACGTTAAGCTCATATAATCCGCCGGTCGGCTCCATTTTCTCATTAGCCCAAAAAACAAACGGCACCGGCGTATTGGACTTTACTATTTTGGCGTCCGATCTGGATAACGACGATACTCTGCGCGCCAAGATTCAATATGAAGCAGGCGCCACTTGCGCCTTTTCAACCTCCGGTGAAACAACCATTGATCCGACCGATGCCAACACTTACGCTATCACCCAAGGGACGAACGATCCGGCCGGGGATCCAAAAGTTGACAATGGCTCCGAGTATCGGGTCGGTACGACCTCGGGTTATATTCTCACATCACCCGGACCCAGCTTCGTATTTTTTGACTGGTTATCGCGCGGAGATATACCCGGCGCCAACGGCACCTATTGCGTGAAACTGACGGTTTTTGACGGAGCGCAAATACAGACCACTCCGCCGACTCAATTGATTATTATTGATAATATTGATCCGACCAAGCCGGGCGACCTCTCTTTGGTCAGCAAAAACAGAAACAGCGCGACTATCCAATTCGGATCAACCAGCTTTGACACCCGCTTCAACCTCTACCGTGTCTACTATTCCACCTCCTCGCCGGTATCCGAAAGCGGAGTAGAGCATGGCAGCGGCCTGTTCAATACCGTAGGCTATGGAGGATATTCAACCACTACTATTACCGGACTCACTCCCAACACCCAGTATTATATCAACGTCTGGGCTTACGATATTTACGGCAACAAAGCCAGCTCTACCAATCAGCTATCCGTCAAGACCAACGCCTTGGCCACGAGCCCCGAAGCCAGATATCAATACAAGAACAATGCAACAACATTAATAAGCAATGGAGGCTGGACCAATGAAAATAACGTCAAGCTGGTGGGCGCAACAAATGATCCGGACACCTCGGAAGTCGTCAGTCTTTATTGGCAATTCATTGTGAGTACCAGTACTTTTTTGACGGCCACCACCGTACCTGCCAGCCCCTGCTTGAACGGTACGGCCTATAATGCTTGCACCTCCAAAGTCTGGTACGCTACTTCAACATCCGGTGATTACAGCTCCACAAAATTCGTGGCCACGGCTACTATCGCCGCCATTATCCCGGATTCATCTACCGGCTATATCTGGCAGGTGCTCGCTTGCGACGACGACGGAGACTGCGCCGACAGCTGGACCAAGTTCAATGTCAGTACTCCAAACATCAAAGTTGATACGGTTTTTCCGATCGCGCCCGGGCCGCTCATTGAAAGTTCCAAGACCGCCAATTCGGTTGATTTAACATTCGGCGCCACTACGACAGAAACTAATTTTAAGGAATATAAAATATATTACGCCACCAGCTCGGCCGTATCCGAGAGTTCATACCTTCATTCATCTTCCACCGATGCTAATCTCGGTTTCATTGATTTCAGATCCATTTCATTTACCACCATCAGCGATTTGATCGCTAATACAAATTACTATTTTTATATTTACGCTTATGACTGGGCCGGCAACAAAGCCAGTTCAACCGCTGTATCTGTCACCACCAATTCACCGCTTTCCACCCCGGGAGTTGTATTTTATACTAGAAATACAACTACGCTTTATTACAAAATTTGGGACGGAACAGCCTGGGGAGCGCAGAGATCCAGTGTCAATTTTACATTATCCGGCGATAATATCCGCAGCTTAAAAGCAGTGAGGTCGGATGACGGATCCAAAATAGCTGTTATGGCCAAGGGCTGGGATGGCACAAATCAGCATTATTACGGTGGAATTTATAGCTATGCCGCCGATACTTTTGCCACCAGTTCCATTAGCGCCGACCGAACTGATACTGTTTATAATACATTAGCCACCATGGATGTGGCGGCTTTATCCAGCGGACAGTTTATATTTATTTCATCAAATATTGATGCGGCCGGAACAAATATCCGTACTTGGGACCCAGTAATCGGATGGGTTAACCAAGGCGCCGGCCTGAACCCGGGCACGGTTGTTACTGGTATTAAACTGACCCGCCGACCGAATACAGATAATTACTTGTTGTCCGTGTTTGATGACAGTTCCGATATAAATACATCCTACTATTATGGCGGATCAACTTACGTCGATTCATGGACAGGCAAGGTCATCTTGGCCACCACTGAAAATAATCCCAGTAATTTTGTCGGTGACGCTTTTTTCAATTCGGACGACAATACGAATGGCGCCGTCAATTTCACTGATTCGGCCGTGGCCGCCTATACGCAGGCAAAATATTTTACCTGCACCAATAATTCTTTTTCTTACAGTACGGCTTCATCCAGTCCGAGCACTTGGACGCCGAATTACGTCCATGGCATGTTCGCATCCGATCCGGGTGCATCCGGCATCACTTATTTTGCCGGCCGAGCCAGCACCGAGGATTTGAATGTCTATAAGATTGATATTTCCGCCGGCGCTCCGCCCATCTGGACCATACCGACCAACAGCGACAATATTTCCGGAAGCGTGCTATATGATGATGCCAATTATTCTCAAAAACCATTCAATATAATTTTTTATAAGAACGGTCAGGGAACCGTTCTCTGGAATCGGGGCGGAACAAATGACACTCCTAAATATCGCGTACTTACTACGTCAAGTAATTCTTTGGACGCGGCCGATACGGCCGTGCAGGGAGCTGATTCTAATATTTTTTCCCGGGTAATAACATACAAAGACCCGAATGAACAGGAGTTTTTGGCCTTGTATCAGAATGACGATGTGGATTATGCCGCTGTTTTCTGGGACGGTGCCAATAACCGGTTTTATAACACTACGAATAATCCCGGCTCCGGCCAAGTGTGGACCGAGATTTCCACCACCACCGGATCAAGCGCCAATTACGAAGCGGCCACCTTCGCTTTTGCCAAACGCAACTCCGCTCCAAATACCCCGACCGGTTTGAGCCAGTACAAGTCAAACGGCACCACCACTATTACGAATGGCGATTGGACGAACGAACAAACGGTCAATCTCAAGGCCACGGCCATTGACCAGGATACCAGCGAAAATATAATTATGTATTTCCAATTGGTGCCGATCGCCTCTTCTTCGGCTACCAGCACGACTCAACCGTCCAATGCTTGCGCAACATCAACTGCTTATACGGCTTGCTCGTCCAAGATTTGGTACGCCTCAAGCACAATAAGCGATTACAGTGTGACACCCTATACGGCGACCGCAACCATATCGGGCATAACCGCCACATCATCCGGATATAAGTGGCAAGTGCTTGCTTGTGATGACTCGGCTGTTTGCTCATCGTGGGTGGTGTTCAATGCCTCCACGCCGAATTTCAAAGTGGACGTAACCAACCCCAGCGCGCCTGGCCCATTGATTGTTTCGAGCAAAACTTCAAGTAGCGTCACCTTGTCATTCGGCACGCAGACTGATGAAATCAATTTCCGTTATTACAAAATATATTACAAGGTCGGCACAACGAGCGTCAGCGAGTCGGATTTCAACCATGATGATCCGGATTTGAATTCACAGACTTACGGCGGCACGGCCACCACGACAGTCTTGAATTTGACAGCCAGTACCTCTTACGCCTTCAATATTTGGGCCTATGACTGGGCCGGCAACAAGGCTAGCTCCACGGTAGTCTCCACCACCACCAGCATCGCCCCGATACTGAATCAGGTTTCATATATAATGGAAAACGACGATGGAAATACTGTTAATTATAATACCGCGGATTTTGCCATTGAGGCGACCTCCACCAATATGTACGTCGGAGAACGACTGAACGCTCGGATCCAGATAGATAATAGCGGCGGAGACATGGCCGAAAGCAAGATTTATAAGCTGCAATACGAAGTGAATCTTTCCGGTACCTGGCTTGATGTGGGAGCGGCCACTCCTATCAGTTATTCGCAAGGCTTATCGGGAGCGAACAATGAAGATATTACTTCTTATAAAGCGGCGATGAACGTCAAGACTTTGCAATACGGCAAATGGCATGAAGGCACAAATCTCACTAATCCGTATTCGTTGAATAATAATTATTTTACTGAATTTGTGTTTGCCATTAATACCGCCAATGCCGTGGCCGGAAACACTTATCGCTTGCGTTTGTACAACAGCACAGACAGTGCGGTGCTTAATTACTATAAATATCCGGCCTTGGCAATAACATCATCTGACACAAAAAGATTTTCAAAAGATATATCCGGCTCATTGCCAACCGGCTATTCGCCCCTAGCATACAATCTTGACCCGCAGGGCTATGATGATGTTTCAAGCGATAACGCGATTCGCGACCTGGCTACTTCCACGGGCAATATTCCGATTTTCCAATTTGCCTTCAAAAATTCCAATAACACCGACGCTATTACCGCGAGCTGGAACGGGCAGTCATCGGTGGCCGCTTCCACCAACGCCATTTATCTGCAGGTATACCGATTTGGCTCTACAAACGCCTGGGTAACAGTTACTTCTACCACAACACCGCCGGCCAATAATGATTTTACAATTTCCGGCAATGTCAATTCCACCTTATCGCAGTACTATGACGGCTCCAATTTTACCTATTGGCGCGTTTATCAAGCGAGCGGAAACCAAGTGCTTAGAACCGATTTTGCCAGTACGACATTTTCCGTTGCTTTGCCTTATACGGTGCAGAACCATATCAGATGGCGCAATGACAACGGCAGCGAATCGGCCGCTACTTGGCGGGAAGTGGAAGATGCCGGCGATCCCACCCTTGGCACGTATTTGAACAAATTGACCAATGTCCGCCTGCGCCTGGAAGTTGCCAACACCGGCGGCGGTTCCGCTACAAACTATAATTACCAATTGCAATACGCTACTACCTCTTCCAATTGTCTGGCCGATTCCAGCGGGTGGACCTGGACCACCGTGCCCGTTTCGGCCACTACCCAGCATTGGCAGATCGCCACGTCCAGCGCATACTTTAATAATTGGGCCACCACTACCGCCCGCTTGGCCAACTCCGAGGGTTATACCCCTTTTGCCTCTTCCAGCATGGTGAAAGGGCCGACGTACAATTATACTTCCTCTACTACCTTGGCCGAGAATCAATACGCGGAAATGGAATTTGATATTTTCGCAAGCTCAAGTGCGATCAGCGCCGGCACCTATTGTTTCCGAGCAACCAGAATGGGAGCTTTGTTGGATAGCTATACGAAATACGCCGAGCTCTCTCTGGCAGGCAATACCAATACCGCGCCGGTCTTTACCAGCAGTCCGAATGACAATGGCTCCGCTACCAATACGCCGACCAGTTTCGGTAGCGATGTGGTTTTCAGCGCCACCTCTTCGGACGCGCAGGGCGATTATTGGTATCTGGCCGTTTGCCAGACCAATAGCGTGGCCGCCGGCAATGACGCGCCGCCCACCTGCAACAATGGCACTTGGTGCGTTTCGTCAATGACCGCTACCAATACAGCCGGCAGCTGCAGTTATACTACGGCAACCAGCGCCGAATCGCTGGCTTGGTGGGCATTTGCCTGCGACAAAAAACCGGGTGCCGGCATCGCTCTATGTTCGTCCGGTACGCAAGGCACCACCACGGCGGCGAGCAACTCACCATTTGTAGTTAATCATCCGCCTATCTATACAAGCGCTTCTACTTCTGTTAATAATTTAAATCCGGGCGGCACTTTTACTATCTCCACCGCTTCACAGGACACTGATAATTTAGAATCGGCTGACACTTTGTATTTATATGTTTGTCTGACTAACAGCGCTAATTTTTCAACCGGTTGCGATAGCGGCCAGACTGTATGTTCGGCCACGGCTACCAGCTCGCCCAATGCCAAATGTTATTATCCGGATACGGCGCCATCTCCGGCCTCTACCACTCCATATTACGCCTTTCTTTATGACAGCCATGGCCTGGCCGCGACTACCAGTCCAAAAACAAGTTCATACACGATTAATAATGTTACAACTGTTTTGGGCACATTGGTATTGAACAACGATACCAATATTATTTTGAACATAAAAGACGCGGGCGACAAGCAAATTAGCGCGGTGAACGCTTCGGTTTACGATCAAAACGGCTGTACCAGTTTGCAAAGCGCGACAGCGATGATATATATGTCAGAAGTCGGATTTAGTTGTGATGTTAATAATAAAAATAATTGTTATGAGGTTGAAAGCTCTAATTGCGTCAAGTCCGACTGTACCGGCGCGGATGATTATGACGCCATTTATACTTGCACCGCCGGTTTGAAATATTACGCGGTGGCGACCGATGATTCCACCCTTAATCCCAAAGAGCCATTCAAGTGGTATTCTTATATCAATGTTTTTGACGGCGGGCTTTATACCGCCACCACATCAGCCGGCGTTGAATTGATCACGGCCGCTGCCTTGAACATACCGGAAGCGGCGATAGATTTCGGTAATTCGCTTTTTGCTGGAGACAATACCGGTTCCTCCAACGAGCTCACCACGGTTGAAAACGCCGGCAATTGCCCGATAGACACCAGTATGTATGGCACCAATTTGAGCGGAGTACCTTCCGGCACGCTAAATGTAAATACTATCAAGTGGAGTAAAACATCCGGTTTCAATTATCCAACCGCCGGTTTTCAGCTTTCCCAAACCGCTACCTCAGTCCCATTGAATGCGCCCAAAGCGACCAGCACGGCCGAGGTATCCGATATGCTTTATTGGGGGATCGGTATTCCATACGGCGCCGATGCCAGCGCTTATTCCGGCCTGAATACCTTTGAAGCGATTTTAGACAGTACTGATTGGGTAGAATAAATATTTTAAGATTATTTTTTATTAGTGATAATAGTTAAATTTTATGTTATAATAATAACAAAACTACTAAACTACGAATAAACCACAAATGCAACTAATAATATTTTTGATATTTTTTGCTTTTGTAGCATTCGTAGTGTATTAGTAGATTAGTAGTGTTTAAAATGAGCCAGCTCAAAATCAAAACTTTATATTTTTTGAATTTCAGCCTGATCGTTTGCGCGTTGTTGGTGTTTTTTTCGTTCAGCCAAGACATGCTAGATAATTCCAAGTCAAGCGATATTATCATGGCGCAAACGACTGAAGAAAAAGACAAGATCCCGCCCAACATCTCTGACGTGGAGATCAAAGATATATCCGCGACCTCGTCAACAATTTTATGGAAAACCGATGAATTATCCGACTCGCTGGTAAATTACGGCTTGGATAAAAATTACGGTATTTCGCGCGATCCGCATTTTGACAAAAAAGCGCACACTATCGTATTGGACGATTTGCTCCCCAACTATACCTATTATTTTCGCATCACGTCTTCCGATGCCAGCGGCAATCAAGGCATTTCCAATGATTATAGTTTCGTAACCGCCAAGGACAAGGAAGAAATAAAAGGCAAGGGCGAGAAAGAACAAGGTGATATAAATGAAACACAAACCATTGAAAAAACCGGCGGCAAAGCCTATAAGCAGGAAGGACAAGCCGAGGGGCTGGTGGAAGAACCGACCGAACCGGTGAGCGAGAAATATATTGAAAATATCGTTAAAGAAATACAACAGGTGAAAAATGAGGAACAGTTAAAAATTATCCAGACCGAGATACAAAAGACGGCCGAAGCGGTCGTTGAACCGCCAACCATTATTTTGGACTTGGCTGAAGTGGAAGTGGGTATTGATTATGCCATTATCCGCTGGAAGACAAACAAAAAAGCCAATAGTATGGCAGCTCTAGCTCCGGAAAACGCTTTTAACCCGAACGCGGTCAATCCATATGTCTGGAAGGTGGGCGAGCCGAACGAGTACGTATTGGACCATACGGTCAATGTCACCGGACTCAAACCGGCCACTATTTACCATTTCCAAGTGTCGTCAAAATCCGAGATTGGCCTGGAGGGCAAGAGCTCGGACAAGATGTTCAAGACGAAATCCGTATTGCCGGAGATCAGCAATATCGGCATCAGAAAAGTGGAAGAAAATTCCGCTACCATCGCCTGGGTGACCAATGTGCCATGCTCGGCGATTGTGGAATATACGAATTTGGAAAATAACGAGAATAAACTGGCCGGTAATACCAATTTTGTCACCGTGCAAAATATGCAGCTTAAAGATCTGAAATTTGATACTTATTATTCTTTCGTGATCAGGGTGGAAAACGAACAAGGCGATAAAGCGGCGAGCGATCCCAGGACATTCTTGACCACCAAGGATATGGTGCCGCCGGTGATTGCCAAAGTATCAACCGAATCCACCTTGTATCCCGGTTCCGACAATAAGGTGCAGACTATCATCAATTGGGAAACGGATGAATTATCCAAGTGCCGGCTGTATTTCCAAAAAGGCTTGATCTCCAATGACGAGCCGGAATCTTTGCCCGAGGAGCTGGAAGAATCAACCAAGCATGTGCAGGTAGCGACCAACTTTCAACCGGCCACGGTCTACAAATTCTGGGTGTCGTGTAAAGACGATGTAGGCAATGAGGGTAAATCCGAAAATTATTCTCTTTTGACCCCGTCCCGCGAAGAAAGCATCATAGATATCATCATCAAGAATTTCCAATCCGCCTTCGGCTGGGTAAAAAAAGTCGGTCAGTAGAAAGATAAACAATTTAGAAGATAGGTCTATTTGTAAAATTAAGTTGATTTAAAACGATTTAATTTCTAATTTCTAATATCTAATTTCTAAACAATTTCAAATGACCAAATTTTAAAATTAGTATAAGAAATTGAAATATATTGTTTTATAATAACAATTAGGAGTTTCGATTATTTTAGAAATTAGAAATTATAATTTAGAAATTTACGAATTTATGCCTGACGCTATTATCAAAATCAAGCACATGGACATTACCTATAACCTAGGTAAGGAAAACGAGTTCAAGGCGGCCACGGATGTGAATTTGGATATATATAACGAAGAATGCATTGCTTTTTTCGGTCCGTCCGGCTGCGGCAAGTCTACGATGCTTTATTGTATTTTGGGAGTCTTGGCGCCGTCCGCCGGCGAGCTGCTCGTCAAAGGCCGTAACCCTTACAATTTTTCGCCGGAAGAAATGGTGCAATTTCAAACCAGGACGATTGGTATAATTTACCAGGCTTTTTATCTGATAAATTCTTTGTCTATTGCCGATAATGTAGCTTTGCCGCAGATATTCCAAGGCGTATCGCCGAGCAAAAGGCGGAAATGGGCGATGCATCTACTCAAAAGATTTGATATTGAAAACAAGGCCGACGTCTATCCGGAAAACCTGTCCGGTGGCCAGAGCCAAAGAGTTTCGGTAGCGCGCGCAATAGTCAATAATCCGGATATTTTATTGGCTGACGAACCGACCGGAAATTTGGACAGTGTTTCCACCAGGCAAGTTATTGATGCGCTGGATGAAATCAATGCCAAAGACAAAAAAACGGTGATCATCATCACGCACAATGCGGCCCAGCTGGCTATCGCTCATCGCGTATTTTATATGAAGGACGGAAAAATTTTGCGCATCGTGCCGAATCCGGAAAAAAAGCAGATTGCCAAAATTGACAAGCAAAAAATGTTAGTGACAGAAATGGAACAGCTATCCAAAATATATCCTTATCTGACGCAAATGGATTTGAAAGTGAAAAGCATAGTTAATTATCTGACACAAGACCTGACCTTTGATCAGATCATTAGGCTGGAGGACGCGGTCAAAATAATAATAGAAGGAAAAATTGAAAAAGAGAATTTTGTCAAATTGATTACCGGTCGGCTAAATGAAGGCGGCGCCAATATTCAGAATAATCTGGCCAACACCATGGCGGAAAAGATCGACAAGGTTTTGAAGCAATCCGAAGACGTGACGCGCTATCGGCGCCGGTTTGAACAGAATATGTTCTATAACAAGGAAGATGTTTTGATCCGGCGCTTGACCGGCTATTTGATAGATGAAATGCCGGGCAAAATCGATCTGATACAGCATAGAAAATTGAAGAACCTGGTCTATGCCCGCATCGGCGGCCTCATCCCCAAAGAAGACTTTTTGGCCCAGCTGTCTGCCCCGGCCAAAGATGGCGGCGTCGGCTTGCCATTCTCTTTGGCTGACAAGATTACCAGGTATTACGAGAAAATTATGACACAAGGCGTGGCGGTGGCCGATGGAGGACACTAGCGGGAATAATTATCAGCATTCAATTTATAATTATCAAATAATTTATTATAACAAATCATTCTTAGAAAACGAGATCTTAATTTCTAATTTCCAATATCTAATTTCTAATAAAAATTTTAATGCCAAATAATAAAATAAAAATTAAATCTATTATTTATAATAACCAAAAAAATTAAATAAAAAATAATTAGACATTAGACATTTTATTAGAAATTAGAAATTATAATTTAGAAATTATTTAGGATAATATTTAGCATTAATTAATTTTTTTAGTTTAATTTTATACTTCTCACCTTCAACTTTTTAACTATAACCTTATGATGAAGCCCAGCGATTTAATCAAATTATCCACCCGGATGTTCCGTACCCGGCCGGCCAGGACTTGGCTGACCATTTGCGGTATTGGCGTCGGTATCGCCGCCGTGGTGGTTTTGGTCGGACTCGGTTTCGGGCTCCAAAATATTTTACTTGAACAAATCGTGTTCGGGGACGCGCTACTCAGCTTGAACGTGATGACTCCGCCGTCCAAGGTGGTGGTGATAGACGATGCTCGCGTAGACGAATTTTTAAAAATTGACAACGTGGACGATGTTTCACCTATGGCCAGCTTTAACTCGCTGATTACCATGAAAGATCTGACCGGCAGTATAATTTTACAAGGCTGTAATCCTTCTTATTTTAAATATGCCGGCATAATGCCCAAGGATGGCGAATTATTGACTGATGGTGATACTAATTCCGTTATCATTACCACGGCCACTTTGAAGTTATTTGATATGGATGCTACGAAAATTATGGGCCAGAGCGTTAAATTTAAAGTATTTTTGCCGATTGCCGACTCAATCAAAACCGAGGAAGTGCCCTTGACCAAAGAATACCGGATCAAAGGAATCGTAAATGACGAATCAACCATAGCGGCCTATGTGCTCTTGTCCGAATTTTCATCCAATTTTAAAATACCATATTATGAAAAAGCCAGAGTGAAAGTTTCAAAAAACGATTTTTTGAACATTGTAGAAGGGAAAGTCATTGAAAAAGGCTTTCTGGTTACCTCTCTTTCCAAGACCGTTGATCAAGCCAATAAAATTTTTCAAGGCATCCAGGTGATGCTTGCTTTATTCGGCGGCATCGCGCTAATCGTGTCCGCCATCGGTATGTTCAACACTATGACCGTTACTCTATTGGAACGTACCAAAGAAATAGGCATTATGCGCACGATCGGCGGATCCCCGCTCAATATCAAGCTGATGTTTTTGACCGAATCGGTCTTAATGGGCTTTCTTGGAGGGATGGTCGGTATATTGATCGGCGTGGGCGGCGGGCTGACCATTAATGTGCTACTCAATTTTTTAGCAACCAGAATGGGCGGGCAACCTATTTCGTTATTCAGTTTTCCAATAGTATTTTTACTTTTTATTGCCGGTTTTTCCGCCGTGATGGGCTTTTTGACCGGCCTTTTTCCATCCAACCGCGCAGCCAAGCTGAATCCGCTGGACGCGATACGATACAGCTAAAGTGAAAATTTATAATTTCTAAATTATAATTCCTAAAGAAATTAAATTCAAATAATTGGACATTAGACATTTTATTAGTAATTAGAAATTATAATTTAGAAATTAGAAATATTGATATGCCTACCAAAGAGTTTATTAAAAATAATAAAAAAATAATTTTAATCGTTATAGTGCTTATAAGTTTTCTGCTAGTCGGCGCCTGGTATGGGCAGAAAATGAAAAAGAGCGCAACGTTGCCGCCAGTTGCCCAACAAGAAAGTACGGCCAACGCGCCCGCAGCGCCAAAAAATCTATATTCACGAATTTCCTTTTTTCTCCGGTCGCCGGTCAATGGCAGTCTGGCCATACCGGAATATTGGGAAGGTAAATACCGGACCAGAGAAGAGGGGAACAAGATCAGTTTGAATTATATCAACGACCCTGGCTTAGAAACAAACATTTTTTATGTTAAGTATTTTACCTTGAAAGAATGGGACAATATAGTTAAAGCCGGCCAAACAAAAGAAAAAGAATTGGCACGAAAAGACGACTTGGTTTATATCTATTATATTGCCGAAGACAACCCTTATCAAGGAGAGCATCAGGCATTTTTTAAAAACATGACCACCGAAGCCAGCCAGATAATCCAAAGTTTAAAATTATTCAAGAGTAATTAGGCTAATTTTAGCAATAAAAAAATAATATAATTATTTATAATGATATTTTATTATTAATAAAAAAGTGTTATAATATAATTAAAGTTGTGGATAAACAACATTTATATTTTAATTATAGTTTATATAAAAATTTAATAAAATTTAATAAATATTCCCCATGGCTCAAAAAATTAAGAAAAAAATCAAGCGCTCATTACCGGGGCTACTGATAATAATATTAGTATGCTCATTGGTGGTGGGTTTTTCGTTTAATCTGGATTTCAATTTAGAATCTTTTATTGCCAAAGCGCAAAATAGCGACACGGCCACTACCCAAGTGCAGGTGCAGAACGCTCCGCCGACTTTTATGCCGGGATTTGATACCATTGAAAATCCCATTTCATCCTCAACTTCGCCGATCAATTACGGAGGTAGCATATCATTTAACGCGAAAGCCACCGATCCGGAAAACAATTCTTATTATTTGGCCGTTTGTACCACGAATGCGGTAACCCCGCATAACGGCGCGGCGCCAACTTGTAATGTATCCGCATATTGTATTTCCGTGGCAGCCAGCTCAACAGTTGCGGCCAGTTGTACTTATTCCAACGTGACTCTGGCCGCGGAATCCGTTGATTGGTATTCATTCGTTTGCGACAATCATGCATCAGAAGCCGATTGTTCACCGGTTAGCCAAAGCTTGGGCACAGATGGTGGCAGCCCGTTTTTCGTTAATCATCCGCCCAGTATCTCCTCGGTAACAACAACAGATAATGACAAGGACCCGGGCGGTACATTTACTATTACCGCTACTGCGTCAGATACCGATTCTGCCGGCGGAGATGACTATTTGACAATATATGTTTGTGGTACCAACAGCTTCGCGACTTCCACTGGCTGTGCTTCCGGCCAGGAGTTATGTCATGCTACCAGCACGGCGACCGATAATCCAACTTGTCAATATGTTGATGTCGCGCCGACCCCGCACGGACAAAGCGCCAATTATTTCGCGTTCGTAATGGATTGGCATTGGCTGGCCGGCACCGGCAATCCGCAGCAGAGCCATTATGATGTCAATAATGTCCGACCGACATTAAGCGGCGTTTTTATAAATAGCAACCAAGGCACCAACATAACGCTAACCATGAAAAATCAATCCGAGACCGTGGTATATGCTTCTTCCACTTCGGTCGGGGACAATAACGGCTGTACGGATCTGGCCGGGGCTACCAGTACTATTTATATGTCAACCGTGGCTAACGCCGAGAATTGCAGCGAAGACAAGAATAATTGCTATTATGCATCCACCACTTGTTTATTAAGTGATTGTTCCGGAGCCAATGATGCCCTTGCCACCTATACCTGCTCTTCTACGCTAAGGTATTATACCATGTCAACCGATGTGGCCGGCGGCTTCAACCCTCGGGCCGCCAGCAATTGGCTGGCCAGACTGACGGTTTATGATGAAGCATTGGCCACCTCGTCCATAACCGCGGCCGGAAAAGATGTTAATACTTTAACAGCCATAGACGTGACCGAAGCGACAATCGGCTATGGCATTGTGAAAGCGACTTTTAATACCGGCGCTACCGATGCCACTACCACGGTGGTAAATTTCGGGAATGGTCCGTTAGATAGTATTCTAACCGGTACCGACATGACCGGGCCTGGCACTATCGGTGTCTGGAAACAACAATGGGCCACCAGTACGGGCGGCTTCGTTTATCCGGCCGGTTATTCTCTCACCTCTACCACAACGCCTACCGCCAGCTTGGTAATACCCAGGCCAACCAGCCTAGTCGATGTGAGTGATGAGGTATATTGGGGTATCGGGATACCGAGCGGCACGCCATCCGGATCGTACAGCGGTACCAATACTTTTCAAGCCACGTTAAACGGGACAGGTAATTGGAATTAAGAAATAACATTATATTCATTAATAAAAAAAAGCATCCTGCATATAACGGGACGCTTTTTTATTAATGCTTGAAATTAATTTCAATTTATAGTATATTATAATTAACTATTGAATAAATATCCACAGTTAATTATTTTTATATTTCATTTTTTTAATTTAATAATAGCTTATAATTTAAATTTTATTAAAAAAGATATAAAAAGCAATAAACTAATAAAATAAATTTTAATTACATTAAATAATGTAATTGTTTTTGTGCAAAATAAGTTAAAACTGATTTTTGTTTTAGTTGTTTTATTTATAGCATGGTGTCCGGGAACTCATGCTGGTTTTGGTATTTCTCCGCCTTATTTTGAGAATAGCCAATTGGTGCCCGGCTCGCATTATGAACAGGTTATTACATTACTCAGATCATCTGCCGAAGAAGACTTGCAGGCAGAGGTGCAAATAAAAGCCCCAAAAATTGAAAAATGGCTCAAAGTTGAACAGGGCAATTCATTTATAATAAAAAAGGGACTATTGCAAGTCCCGATAAAAATAATCGCTGACGTACCGAAAGATGCGGAAATAGGAGAGTATAAAGGATATATCAATATCCGGGTCTCGCCGATCGATACGGTTCAAAAAGCCGGCGTATCTATCGCTTTAGGCGCACGTATTGAAATAAAATTAACCTTGACCAATGTAGTATTCTCAAATTTTATCGTTCATTTGGTGTCGGTGCCTGATTTTGAACTCTTGGGCCGGCCTTGGAATTGGCCTTTTATTTCAAAACTATTCAATTATTTGTTTTACCGTATCCGCATAGCCATGGATATTGAAAATACTGGTAACACCAAAACCGCTCCCACCAAGGTGCATATTGATGTTTATGACTTGACAGAAACAAAACTCCTGCAATCATCCGATGACAAAAGCATTGAAAAAATAGATTCTTTTACCACGCGTACGGTTATGGCGGATTTTCCCGCCAAGCTTGGCGTCGGCCAATATTGGAGCAATATAAAAATATATAAAGATAATGACATTATCAATACTTACAAAATTGCGTTTTCTGTCAGTCCGGCCGGTACCTTGGGCAACCGCGCTCCGGATTTGGGCCGCTGGCCATGGATAATTCTATCTTCAATCGGTGCCATACTGCTTGCCATACTGATCTTATTAATAAAGATAAAAATTTGGAAACATGCGTTCCGGCTTGGCAGGCTGTTATATAAAATTTTAATAATTCCATTCCGGCCGGTTCTGAGACTTGTCATTAGGCAAACAAATAGATTGAAAGTCAGTTTTTGGAAATGGATAAGAAGTAAAGCCAAGGAATATGATGATGACGATAAATAATCCTGAAAAAAAAGTATTTACTTATGAATTTGAAAAAAATAAAAATTATTGTTTATATATTATTTTTTGTAAATATTTTTATAAGTTCAAACATCGTTCTCGGTAATGATGATACAGCCGAAACATCCGTGAGTGTCATTACGGTCTGTGGCGATGGCCTGACGGATCCGGGTGAGGCATGCGATCCGGGCGATTTGCCAAGAGGCATTTTACCCGACCTGGGCACCACCACCTGCGCCACCTATGGCTATCTGGATGGATCTGTAAGTTGTGCCATTGATTGTTCGGAGATTATCAGCAATATGTGCAACACTTGCGGGAATGGTATTAAAGAAGGCGAGGAACAATGCGACGAATCGGACTTTGACGATCAAACATGCACATCATTCGGTTATACCTATGGCACCATAGCCTGTACCCCTGAATTTTTGGCATTTCCGGGACAATCGCCGCCAGGCTGCCTGATCAATTTGGCCGGTTGTTATAACGTTGGTTTGGTTGAGCCGGGCGCCGAGAGCCAAGGTTCGGGCGGCGGCGGCGGCGGCGGTGCTCGCGGCGGCGGCGGATCAGGCGTGCCATCGGGATACTCGCCCGGATCTAATATCCCGCCGGATCAGACAAAAGTTATCATTACCGGCAAATCATATCCGAATACCGACGTGCATGTATTAGTGGACGGCAAAGTTATCGGCATAGTCAAGGCGGATTCCAAAGCGGATTTTTATTTTGAATCAACCGCGATTACCCCCGGCTTGGTGAGTTTCGGATTATGGTCCGAGGATCTATCCAGCATCAAGTCAACTTTACTTACCTTAACCTTGCGGGTTATCACGGGTGCGATAACCACCATTTCCGGCGCGTATATTTCTCCGACGATTGATATAGAAAAAAAATCGGTCAAAAAAGGCGAATTGGTAAAAATGTTCGGTCAGACCGTGCCCACCTCCGATGTCCACGTCTATGTCCATTCTGAAGAAGAAACAGTCACAAAAACAAATAGCTTGGAAAACGGCCAGTGGATTATAAACTTTGACACCAAGGATCTGGATGAAAATTTTCATACGGCCAAAGCGCTTTTTCAAACCAAAATATCCGGCAATGATGTTAAAAGCGGATTTTCCCGCGCTATCAGTTTTTATGTAGGCGAAAAAGAAGGGGAGGATCAATTGACCGGAGACCTGAACGGCGATAAGCGGGTAAACTTGACGGATTTTTCCATCTTGCTTTTTAATTGGAATAAACTGAACCCCAAAGCCGATCTGAATAAAAACGGCAAAGTGGATCTGCCGGATTTCAGCATTATGATGTTTTATTGGACAGGCTAGCTTACTTCTTTTTAATATTAAAATATTGTTTGGTCTATCGCCATCTGACAATTTTGAAATTATTTTATGTTAATAATTTCCAATACCCAATATCTAATATCCAATAAAATGACAAATCAAATCCAAATTAGTTAATATTAAATTTTGGCATTTGACATTTTATTAGAAATTAGAAATTAGAAATTTGTAATTAATAAATTAAAATGATAGCAAAAAGATTATTTTTTATTTTATTTTCTGTATTAATCATTGCGCCAATTTCAATAAATGCGGCTGTTTTGTCGCTTCAGCCGGAGGTTTTGCAAGTGGCTCCCGGCGATACGGTAATTTTTAAAATAAAAATTGATAATGAAAAAGAATGCGTCAACGCCATTGAAACCGGTCTCAGGTTTCCAAAGGAATTGCTTAGTTTCAAAGATCTTAGCACCGGCGAATCTATGATTAGTTTGTGGATTGAGAAACCAACTTTAGCAGAGGCCAAGAGCATTAATGAATCCGGCGAGTTCAAATTTACCGGCGGTATACCGGGCGGGTATTGTGGAAAGATTCCCGGCGATCCCGGTGACAGCGATGTGCTGGGAGAAGTAATTTTTGAAGTGAAAAAAGACGTCTTAAAAGACGGGATAAAAGATTCGGCGCAGATAAATTTTTTGGACAATTCTCAAATTTTATTAAATGATGGGCTTGGCTCCACTGCTAATAGCCGATTTAGCGGAGCGAATTTAATAATATCCGACAAATCATCCATCAATAAGGAGGATTGGGCAAACCGATTAAAGGATGATAAAATCTTACCGGAAAATTTTGTAATTGAGTTGACCAGCGATCCGTCCATATTTGACGGCAAAAAATATATAATTTTTTCCACTACCGACAAGCAAACCGGTGTTGACCGTTTTGAGGTTCGAGAAATTAAAATGCCGGCCAGTATCAAGTGGTGGGAAAGCGTATGGGGGAAAATATTCAAACCGGCCGAGCAAAAATGGCAGATCGCCGTCATGCCTTATCTTTTAAAAGATCAGAGCCTCAGAAGTACGATCCAGGTAAAAGCCATTGATAAGGCCGGGAACGAAAGATTGGTAGAATACATTCCGCCGCAAACAAAGACCAATGCCCAGATTATGTTTGATGTCAGATATGCGATATTCGCTCTCGCCTTGATCTTGATATTAGCCTTACTCTTTATAATTTACAAAAATTTTTCCGCCTCTGGCGGAAATAAGACAAAGACTTAGTAGTAAATAATTCGTGTTAAATTCCCGAATTACAAAAGGAGGACTATGTACAAAAGTAAGTTAAAGATTATTTTTTTCATTTTAACAGTAGTTTTTTGCCTTGGCGCGCATATGGCCAGATCAGCCGAAATAAAAAGCGCTTCATTATATATATCACCGGCACTTCAAACCAATGAAATTGATGAAGAGTTCCCGATTGAGATAAAAATTAACAGTGCCGGGCAGTTTATAAATTCAGCGGAGGGCGCTTTGGATTTCGATAAAACAAAGCTACAAGCAAAAAGTATTTCCAAAAGCGGTTCAGTCTTCCGATTTTGGGCGACCGAACCCAGCTTCAACAATGAAAAAGGAACGATTATTTTCGCCGGCGGTTTGACCACACCTGGCTTCAAGGCCGAGTCCGGCACACTTTTTACGGTTTATTTCAAACCCAAGGCCGTGGGCGCCGCGCCCATAAATTTTTCTTCAGGCGCGATATTGGCCAATGACGGACAGGGAACCAATATTATAACTGCCCTGGGGAATAGTAAGATTACCGTTATTCCCAAATCCATCTCGCCGTTAAACGATCAAAATAAAAATAATCTAACCGGTACTTCGTCCAAAGAAATGATTGGTAATGGCAATTTTAAAAAGGCATCGTCTTCAAGCAGTAATATCATAATAACTTCCACCACTCATCCGGACCAAAATACTTGGTACAAGAATAATAATATTGAATTGTCCTGGACAATGCCTGACGGCTTGGCCGAAGCTAGCATCGCGCTTGATTCCAGCCCCGAGGGCGAGCCGAATGGCAAAGCCAAGGGAGAAAAATTGTTTAAAAAAGAATTTAAAAATGTGCCAAACGGAATCTGGTATTTTCATCTGACGCCAATTTCCAAAGATATTAAGTTTGAAATCGTACATTATAGAATTTTGATTGATAATAGACCGCCAGAGCCTTTTAATATTGCCATAGATCAGAGCGACCCAAGCGATTGGCCTACGTTGAAGTTCAAAACCATTGATGAAATATCCGGACTCAGCCGGTATGAGGTTATGATCGGAAGCCTAGAGGAAAAAGGGCAGACCATAGAGGGTACAGAAGGTTTTTTAAAAGTGAGCGGACTGGAAATTGGCGAACATACGGCGCTCGTCAAAGCGATTGATTTGGCCGGCAACGAGGCTTATTCCACGGTCAATTTTATCATTCAGCCGATTGAGACACCGGTTATCAAAGATCATTCCACTGAATTAAAACCGACTGATAAATTTTATATTAGCGGTACCGCCCTGCCGGATGTCGGCATTGATATTTTTTTGCAGAATGATGATGGTAGAATAATCACCAAATCAACCAAAAGCGACCAATCCGGCAATTGGCAACTAGTTTCAAGCCTCGGCCTGCCGAACGGCCGGTATCTGGCTTGGGTACAGGCTGTAAATAAAAACGGCATATCCAGCATGCCGTCAGAACAGATTGAATTTCTTATCAGTCCGCCGGTATTCGCGCGCGTCGGAATTTTTATCATCAATTATGTAACGGTTTTTGTGAGCCTGATCGCGATGATAATTTTGATCATCATCAGCGCGATCTACCTGTGGAATATGTATAGAGGCCAGTTGCGCAAAGAGACCAAGGATATAGAAAGGGTTCTTCATAATAATATGGAAACGCTCAAGAAAAAGATTGATTCGGAAATTGCCGATCTGGCTAGGGGAATCCCTTCGCAGAATACCATCAAATCGAAGATCAAGGCCAGGTTAAATCTACGTCAAGCGGTGGATGCTACCGCCAGCAGAATCTATAAGGAGGTTAATGATGTGAAGAAGATAATAAATTGAATCATATATCGCCACGAATAAAAAAAGATGTTCACTGGGAACATCTTTTGTTTCGTTTAATTTATTTATTTTTTTTAATTTTTTTGCCTGGTATGATATATTTTTCAAGCGTGAGATCATGTAAATAATCTTTTAATATTTCATATTCGCGGGTATCCGAATTTTTTAAAAGTTCAACCATTGTAGCCCCGTAGCGATGACGCACAAACCATTCGCGCCATTCTTGAGAATTTCTATTTTTCGGTTCCATTTATTCCTCCTTGTTATAGTATAATATTTTTATCCTTTGCTTCTAGCAAAATGTCCGTGCCATAGCCGTCATTGGCTAATATCATGGCCTCGGTAAAAATAAAATTTGTTTCGCCGGCAATTTTTTTGGTAAAAGTAATTTCCGCTACCTCGGAAGATTCATTAAAGCCTGGAAATGGCTTTCCGCAAATAATATTTAAAAAGCCTTGTTCGTTATCAAAAGCATTTTCAATAAAAAGATCGCAGATGGAATTATCTATATTAAGTTCTTCTATATTTATTATATCGTTTGAAAAATGCAGTGACGCAAGGAGCGCGTTGGCGGATTGTCCGCCGGTGTCAACCATTAATTTTATTTTAAATCTGCCATCGGGTAATTCTAACGCTTCGGACAAAAAAAGCACCGCCGTTTTTTCTTTGGCAAAATTAGACGGGTCTATTACTCTATATTCAGCCCAGGCCGTGTTCGGCCCCAGGACAGACACAAAAAGACTGAAAATTATTATAATTGTGGTTGAAATTTTATTTTTCATCTGATAAGGTGTGAAAATATAATAAGTGCGTATACCTTTGCATAAAATTGAAATTTTGTCAAGTATGGTTTGATATTTTAGGTTAAATAGGGTAAAATATAGTTATTAAATATAATAATTTTTATATGGGTTTTAGATTTGAATCGTTAGATAATAATTATATTCCGCCCCAAAAGACAGATTATAAGAAATCAAGGGCGAATATTAAAGAAAGGAATAGTAGTCAAGAAAAAAGAGATAAGCTTTCCCGCGCCTTTGAAGCGCAAAACAATAGATTAAAAATAATGCAGGAATCGGATTGGTACTTTATCAAACGTATGGCAAAAAAGATCGGGAGCATAATGTTGTCGGTTTCACTGACCACGGGAGTTGGTTTGAAAATCGGGGAGTATTTGGAAAAAAAAGACAAAGAATCAGATAAAAAGACCGAAAGCTATGCCCAGATCGATGAAAACGACTCACCGAGCCGGCAAATGGCCAGTGAACTAATGGCAAAACATGGAGTAAAAATCGGCGAACAGGAAAATAATATTTCTAGCCAAACCTCGATAAATAGCGGAAAAACCCCGCCGAAACAAGACGGTATGTTCAGTTGCGAGGGGCCAAAACAGCAAATTGAAAAAAAAGCGGAAAAGCAAATCGAGACCATTCCGGATTTGAGGAAAATTATTAAATATAAAAAAAATGGCCGCATTATTTATAATATGGATACGGCCAGAGAGATAACCGCCGGCTGGAAACTGAAACATGAAAAAGAACCTGTCTATAAAAATAGTTTTGATTTTGCCATAAAAAAACTTGCTCCATACAAGGAAGCGATGGAGCAAGAATTTGAAAAAGCCGGAGTGCCGATTGAATTTGTGTTTTTGTCCGTTCCGGAATCATATTGGAATGACAAGCCGTCAGAAAAAGGCGCAATCGGGCCGTTTCAGATTACTAAAGATATAGGCCGTCAATTTAAGATGATAATAAACGATAAAATTGATGAGAGGCATAACCCGGTCAAAAGCGCGCGCGTGGCCGCCGAACTTCTGAAAGATAATTATAACAAACTTGGACAGAATTGGAATTTGGCTCTTTCCGCATATAATGGAGGCATGGTGTGGAAATACGCGGCACTTGCCAAAAGCAAGGGTGAAAAACTCAGTTATGAAGAGTACTTAAAATATAAAGAGGAAGAAATAAATAAAAGAAAAAATGAAATTGAAAAATATGTCAAAATTATTGAAATAAAGAAAGCTATTACTATTTACGAATTGGCAAAACAGCATGAGACGAACATTGAAACAGTCAAAAAATTAAATAATATAAAATCGGACAAATTAAAACATGGTCAAAAGATTAAATTGCCGCTTGGCGATAAAGAAAAAGAAAAATTATTTTATGACCAAGTGGCTGGCGAAAATGAAAATTTAAATTATCCGCCTAGATATGTAGGTGTTGTGTCTTTAGTTAAAGAAAAGGGAATAGATAAGGCGAAATATGAATCTATTAATTTTAGGATTGTCAATATAAAACAGCCAAAAATTGGCATTGTTTCTGTTGTCAGGGCCGGAAAAAAGGATACGATTGAAACCATCGCCAAAAAATATAAAGTATCCAAAGAGGCTATTCTTTCGGTCAATGGATTCTTGAAACATTCAACTATCAAAACCGGGACAAAAATAAATATCCCAGACAAGAATATTAAGTTGATGAATTTATTCGCAGCCGCTGATTTGCATGGTGTTCCCTTTATACAATTACATGAATCAAATAAGGAGATTATTGATCCAACCGCGCCCCTGCCAGATGGCTGGGAATTAAAAATTAATACTAAAATATTATATGCAAAAAACTATAACCGACAAAAATAAAATAAACGAGGTTTTATCGCGGGGAGTTGAAAAAATATTTCCCAGCCGAGGGGAGCTCGAAAAAGTTTTGTTGTCCGGGAAAAAGATCCGGCTATATTGCGGTTATGATCCGTCGTCAGCTTCACTACAGGTAGGAAATACTGTTTCAATCGTCAAGCTAGCCGAGTTTCAGGCTCTTGGGCATGAAGTTATATTTTTGATCGGAGATTTTACCGGCATGATCGGCGACCCGACCGATAAACAGGCCACGAGAAAAAAAATGACGCGAGAGGAGGTTCTGGCCAATTCAAAGCTATACAAAGAGCAAGCGGCGGCTTATCTTGATTTTTCCGGTGATAACCCGGCCAAAATTTTGTACAATAGCCAGTGGAGCGATCCGCTGACATTTCGGGACCTGATTGAAATATCGTCAAATTTTACAGTCCAGCAAATGATTTCCCGCGATATGTTTCAGGAGCGGCTCAAAGACGAGAAACCGATTTACTTGCATGAATTCCTTTATCCTTTGGCGCAAGGATATGACAGCGTGGGTATGGATGTAGACCTGGAGATCGGCGGTAACGATCAGATGTTCAATATGATGTGCGGGCGCGACCTAATGCGCGCGATCAAGGGAAAAGAAAAATATGTCTTAACTCTCAAATTATTGGCCGATGATTCCGGTAAAAAGATGGGGAAGTCCGAAGGCAACGCGGTATTTTTGAACGAATCTCCCGAAAATATGTACGGCCAAGTAATGGCCTGGCCGGACGGCGTGATTATTCCCGGCTTTGAACTTTGTACCAAAGTTTCGCTTGATGAGGTTGAAAGGGTAAAAAAAGAATTGAAAAGCGGTGTTAACCCGCGCGATTTAAAAATGAAGTTAGCCTATGAAATAACCAAGATCAATAAAGGCGAAGCCAAGGCGAAGATGGCCGAGGAGCATTTTGTGAAGACTGTGCAGAAGAAGGAAACACCGGAGGAAGTTAAAAGTGTAAAGTTAAAAGTTAAAAGTTATAATGTTGTTGACTTGTTATTGGAGGTTAAATTAGCATCAAGCAAAGGCGAGGCGAGGAGACTGATTGAGCAGCGCGGGATAAAGATCAATGGGGAAGTTATAAAAGACATTGAAAAAAATATTGAAATAAAAAAAGAAGGCACTCTAATTCAGAGAGGGAAAAGGCAATTCATTAAAGTGGTAAAAAATTAAGTTATGTTTTTTTTGGAAAAAATTAAAAAAGAATTAATTGATGAGATCAACAAAATTTTGGATGTTGAGCTTTGCGACTCCGCTTTTATGGTACCACCTAATGCGGACTATGGTGATTTGAGCTTGACTTGTTTTGGTTTGGCCAAAGAGAAAGGGATCAGTCCGAACGACGTTATTGAAAAAATTACCAATAATATTTCTCCCAAAGAATATTTAAAAGAAACAAAAGAAGTCGGGCCATATATTAATTTTTTTCTTAATCCTGAGGTCTTGGCTCGGTCGGTGATAAAGGAAGTTTTGGATAATAAAGAAAATTATGGAAATAATAAAAATGGCAATGGCCAGAAAGTGATGATTGAATATTCCAATGCCAATACGCACAAAGAATACCATATCGGGCATTTGCGCAATATTTGTTTTGGCGACGCGGTTAGAAATATTATGGCGGTCAACGGATTTAAGACGATTCCCGTTTCCTATATCAATGATTTTGGCATTCATGTGGCCAAGACTATTTGGCGGTTAAAAAAATACCAAGAGAGTGAAATTCCCGAGAACAAAGGGTATTTTTTGGGTAAAGTCTATGTGGAGGCGACCAAGGAATTGGAAAATAATGAAGCGGGAAAAACTGAGGTGGGAGAAATTATGAAAAACATTGAAGCACGGCGTGGCGAGGATTTTGAAATTTGGCAAAAAACCAGAGAGTGGAGCATTGCCGGGTTTGACGAAATTTATAAAAATTTAAAAGTTGAATTTGCCAATATTTTTTATGAGAATGAATTTGTCGAGCAAGGCTCAAAAATCGTGAATGAACTATTAGAAAAAGGAATTTTGATCAAAAGTGAAAGTGCAATTATCGCGGATCTGGAAAAATATAATTTAGGCGTGTTGGTGGTAGTTCGTAGCGACGGCACCGCGCTTTATCCGGCGGCGGATCTGGCCCTGGCAATGGAAAAGTTCAACAGATTCAAAATTAATAAATCAATTTATGTAGTGGATGCCCGCCAATGGCAATATTTTCAGCAGTTGTTTAAAATTTTGGAATTAGCCGGTTTTTATAAAGATTTGATACATTTAGGTTATGAGGTGGTGAAACTCCCGACTGGCGCGATGAGTTCTCGGCAGGGAAATGTTATTACTTATGAGGATTTGGAAGATCAGATGATGGACAAATCAGTAGCCGATACCAAATCCAAACATCCGGACTGGCCGGAGGAAAAAATCCACCTAACCGCCAGAATTATCGCTGTCGGCGCGATGAAATTTGAAATGCTGAAAGTTGGCGCAAAGCAGGTTATTACTTTTGATATTAATAAAGCGCTTAGTTTTGAAGGGTATACATCGGTTTATTTGCAGTATACTTATGCGCGGATAAGGAGCATTTTAAGAAAAGCTCAATTTTCAATTTTCAATTTTCCCCCTGTCGGGGACACGCAATTTTCAATGAATTTTCAATTTTCAATTTTAAATTCTAAAGAACATTCTTTAATTATGAAGATGGGGAAATATCCGGAGATTATTGAGCGGGCCAAGGAGGAATTTGATCCGAGCTTTTTGACAAAATTTTTGTTTGAACTCGCGCAGGAGTTCAATGATTATTATCACGCGGTGAATATTTTGAAGGCGGAAAACGAGGTGAAGGAAGCCAGGCTGGTTTTGATTGAGGCGGTGAGCCGGGTTTTGATCAATGGGCTGGGATTGCTGGGGATTGAGGTAGTGGAGGAAATTTAAAAATCATGTAACATATAACACGTATCACGTATCAAGCATAACAAAATAATATTTTTTGATATGTGATATGTGTTATGTGATATGTGACTTAAATATGTTAGAACAATTAATTTCAATACTTGCTCACTTCATCATAAACGGTATCAACTCCCTCGGCTACTGGGGCGTGGCTGCTATGATGGCTATCGAGAGCGCTTGCGTGCCATTGCCGTCCGAGATTATTATGCCTTTCGCCGGATATCTGGTGTCGCAGGGCGAGATGACGCTACTCGGCGTATCGCTCGCTGGCGCACTTGGCTGTGTGGTTGGTTCCGTTTTGGCTTACGTAGTCGGGTTTTACGGTGGGCGGGTAGCAATAGAAAAATACGGAAAATATATTCTAATTTCGCACCACGATCTTGATATTGCCGATAATTTTTTTAACAAATACGGATCAAGTGCTATATTTTTTTCCCGGTTAATGCCGGTAGTCCGGACTTTTATCTCGCTTCCGGCAGGAATTGCCCGGATGAATTTTACAAAGTTTATTATTTATACTTTCGTCGGTTCGGTGCCCTGGTGTTTTGCTCTGGCGTGGATCGGGATGAAGCTGGGAGAAAATTGGGATACGCTTGGCGGGTATTTCCATAAGTTTGATTTTGTGATTGTGATATTATTAATAGCGGGGGTGGTTTGGTATGTTTGGAGGCATGTGAAAAATAGTCAAAAGTTAGAAAAGTTAAAATAGTTAAATAGGTTAAATAATAAATAAATTTATGCAAACACAACAAAATTTAGACAACAAAGAACCAATTAAACAAGATCAAGAAAAGAACGAAGAGTCGGCGGAATTAAAAGGATTAAAACATGAATTAAAAAAGTATGTGGAAGAATATTTTAAAAGATCAAGCAAGGAAGAAAAGTTTGGGCACTACTTTAATTTAGAAAAATTTAGTGATAATCAAAAAAGAATGGTTAGGCAGGGTGATTTTGAGATTTATGGTTTTTCTCATGCAGAAGGTAACGAGGATAAGATCAATTTTTCTATTTTCGGACACGAAATGAGCATGGAAGGAGATGCGGTTGGCCAGATAAATAAAAAAAATTAATAATTCTAAAGTATTTTTATGTCAAAAGATTTAACACCAATGGAAAAAATAGTTTCCCTGTGCAAGAGAAGGGGATTTGTGTTTCCTTCCTCGGAAATTTATGGAGGTTTTGCCGCAATTTATGATTATGGGCATTATGGCACTCTTCTCAAAAATAATATCAGGGATTCGTGGTGGAAAGCAATGGTACAAATGCGCGACGATGTAGTCGGCTTGGACAGCGCGATCTTTATGCATCCCAAAACTTGGGAGGCGTCCGGACATGTGGCCAGTTTTGAAGATCCGCAAGTGGACTGCCGCCAATGCAAATCACGTTTCCGGGCCGACCATCTCTTGGAAGATTTTGGTATTAGCGCGGATAAAGAGACTTTGGAATTTTTAAATACCGAATTGGATAAATTGCGCGAAGGGAAAAAATTAAAATGCTTAAATTGCGGTTCAACCGATCTTACTCCGGCCAAGAATTTTTCTCAGATGGTGAAATCCAATCTAGGTTCGCCAACCGATGAATTAACAGAAGAGCATGTCGTGTATCTGCGGCCGGAAACCTGCGGCGGCATATACCTTGAATACAAAAATACCCTAGATACGACTCGGGTAAAATTGCCATTTGGCATCGCACAAGTCGGCAAGGCTTTTAGAAACGAGATCGTGGCGCGGCAATTCATCTTCCGTACCCGCGAATTCGAACAAATGGAAATGCAGTATTTTCTCCATCCGGATATGATGAAAGAAAAATATGAAATGTGGAAAAAAGTACGTTGGGAGTGGTACCTCGCCAATGGCATACCCGAAAACAAAATTCAATGGTACAAACACGAAAAATTAGCGCATTACGCGAGCGAAGCTTATGATATTGAATTTGATTTCCAATCTCTCGGCGGTTTCAAGGAAGTAGAAGGCATACACACCCGCGGTAATTGGGATCTGACCCAGCATGCCAGATTTTCCGGCGCGGACTTTTTATATCTTGATGAAAAAACCAAGGAAAAGTTTATTCCGCATATTATGGAGACTTCAGCCGGGCTCACCCGCCTTTTCTTGATGTTTATTGACCAGGCCTATACCGAAGAAGAGTTGGAAGGCGAAATAAGAGTTGTTTTAAAATTGAATAAAAAACTCGCGCCGATCAAAGCGGCTATTTTCCCGTTGCTCAAAAACAAACCGGAGCTGGTCGCCAAGGCGCGCGAGATCTACGAAGATTTGCGTCAGCACTTTATGTGCGAGTTCGACGACAACGGCAACATTGGCAAACGCTACCGCCGCCAAGACGAGATCGGCACGCCATATTGTGTCACAGTCGATTTTGATTCGCTTGAAAAGGGCGATGTCACAGTCCGCGACCGGGATACGATGGAGCAGGTGCGGGTGATGATTTCAGAGCTCGGGAGTTATTTAGAGGAGAGATTGAAATAATTTTACCTTTATTACATTGAAATAATATGGAAGTCACCCACGAACTGCTCGCCATCCAAAACCCTTGGTGGCAGAGCGGAAAAATAAAATTTGATCCGGTACTTCTGTCTTTCCATAACCAAGCCGGGGACAAGGCGCCGGAGTGGCTGGCAGCGATCAAGTTAAAAGAACCGGCTATTTATACTTTGTACGGTGCGCGGGGACTCGGCAAAACCACCGGCCTCAAGCTTTTGATCGAGAGATTGATAAAGAAAGGAAAGAAGCCAAGGGATATCTTTTATTATTCCTGCCGCAATGTCGGTACCTATGAACAATTGAATGAAATCATAAAATTGTTCTTGGCTATCCGGCAGGACAAGAAAAAAAGATTGTATATTTTTATCGATGAAATCTCAGCGGTAAAAAACTGGGGCAAGGGGATAGAGTATTTGCGTCAAGCTGGCAAATTTAAAAATGCGAACTTGATCTTGTCTGCCAGCCGGTGCGATAGTTTGAAAGCCGATTCAATGTCCGGACGCATTAAAAAGAATAAATTTATTACTATTCAGAGCAAAGATTTTTGTAGTTTTATAAAGGATATCAATCCGCGTCTGGGAGAGAATATTATAGAGAAAAACTTCGCACATTACAAAAACAAGCTTGAATATTATCTGGACGCTTATTTGCTGACTGGCGGTTTTATTTCTACCATAAACAGTTTTAAAAAGTTCGGAGCGGTTGAACAGCACATCTATGACGATTATCTCGGTCGGCTGACTATGGATATGGCTGGATCGAACCGGGATATTATGCTATGGCACCAGATAATGGAGCGACTGGTTACCCATCTTGGCCATCCGATCGGACATCAGACCATTGCGCGCCGGACAAAAGCCAAAACGCATTTGACTATCGGAGAGTATGTGGAAATAATGGAAAGAATGTTCATGCTGAAAACGGTTTATCAAAGCGACAGATTCGGCCGGGCCAAAAAAAGCAAAGCCAAGAAGATATTTTTTACCGATCCATTTTTATTCTGGCTTTTTTATTCACATCTCTGCGGCTCACTCGATAATTGGCATTTTAGTCGTGAGCGGTTACACGACCAAGAAATATTCAATGCTTTGATTGAAAATATCGTTCTCAGCCATTTAGTGGAAAAAGAGCAAAATTACAAAAATTCTGAAAGCATAATGTTTTGGAGAGATAATATCAAGAAGAGAGAAATTAATTTTGTATTTAAGAATAAAAATGGAATTTGCCCGATACTTATCAGATATAACCGGGAAATAAAAGAAAGTGATTTTGCGCTTATGCTTGAAGCTGGTTTCAAAAACGGAATTATTATCAGCCGAGACAAACTGGAGCTAAGAGGGAAAATTAAAGTTATTCCGCTCGTATATTTTTTGCTTTTTAGTGAAAAATTGCTAAAATAAGAGCATTTTTATATATATCATTTTTGTGATATAATTTTGATATGGGAATAACTGGGAAAATAAATTTAATAATTACTTTTACTTTGATTTTTGCGATAGCAACAGTTTATTTTATAGGCCGAATAAGCGGATATCCCTTGATCATGATAAGCTTGATTTTTTTTATTATAGCCCTTAGTATTGGTTTGATTATAAATAACAAGATATTCAGACCGATAGAAAACTTGATCAGACAGATGAGAAAGATTACTTTTGATAGTATCGGTAATAAAAAAAAATTTGATAAAATAAACGAAATTGAGCAATTATCCAAAGCGATTGAAGAGCTCAGCCAAAAGATAAAAGAAGGTGCACACAAGCATATAAAAAAAGAAATTGAAATTGACCGCGCCAAATCGGATTTTGTGGCTTTGGCTTCGCATCAGCTGAGGACGCCGTTATCTATCATCAAGTGGTATGTGGATTTTATGCTGGAAGAGGATGCCGGACCGCTCAATCAAGACCAGAAAAGATATTTAAGGGAAGTGTATAAAAGCAATGAACATTTGATTGAGCTGGTAAACGCTTTACTCGATGTTTCCAGAATTGATGTCGGTACCTTTGCCATCAAGCCGGAGCCATCCGACCTAATCCAAATCGCCGAAAGCGCCCTGGAGGTTATTAGCAAAGAAGTTAAAGAAAAAAATATTAATCTGATAAAAAAATTCGATCAAGGCTTGCCAAAAATTAATTTGGATCCAAAATTAACCAAAACATTATTTCAAAATATTTTATATAATTCGGTAAAGTATACGCCTGAAGGCGGGACGATCGGGGTTAATATCAAGAAAAGAAAGAATGATATTTTAATAGAAATGTTCGATAGCGGGTGCGGAATTCCGTCAGATTCGCAGCCAAATATATTTACCAAGCTTTTCCGGGCGGAAAATGTCAAAAAAATTGAATCTGAAGGTACCGGCCTCGGCTTATATATTGTAAAAGCAATTGTGGATAAATCCGGCGGAAAAATTTGGTTTGAGTCAAAATTTATTGAACCGGCCGAGGGAGAAGAGCCAGTAAAGGAGAAAGCCGGTGAAATAAATACAATTTTTTATATCTCAATCCCGCTAAAAGGCATGATCAAGAAATTAGGTTCAAAAGAGTTGACCGGGTTTAAAGGATAGTTTGGGAAAGTTCTAAATTATAAATTATAATATCTAAAATTAATAATAAACTTATTTTGTCATGCCGGCCTCTTGAGCCGGCATCCAGGAGTTAGCGGCAAGTACTTGAAAATTTGATAAATGAAATTTAAATCACATACGGTTGACCCCTGGATTCCCGCTTTCGCGGGAATGACAAATGTAATAATTATATGGACATGCAAAAAAAGACGATTTTAGTAGTTGAAGATGAGTTGCCGCTACTGGAAGCGGTGAGCGAAAAATTTATCAAGGAGGGGTTCAATGTGCTCAAAGCCAGGGACGGACGCGAAGCCGTGGCTTCCGCTTTGAATGATCATCCGGATTTGATCATGATGGATATCATTATGTCCGGCATGGACGGCATGACCGCGATGAAAAAAATCAGGGAGGATGAGTGGGGCAAAAATGCCAAAATCATACTTGTGACCAACCTGAGCGATTCTGACTATGTCAATGAAGCCGCCAAATACGGAGTATCCGATTTTATTGTAAAAACTGATTACAAGTTGGATGAAATAGTGGCCATAATCAGGAAAAAATTAGTTTAACAAATGCCAACCAAGCTGTTAAAAATTTTATTACCGCTGTTTATAATCGGAATATTAATATTTATTTTAATTTTCTGGTTTGCTGGCCGGCCAGCCAAACAGCTCCAAATTTTTTTTATCGATGTTGGACAAGGCGACGCGGAATTGATCAAATCACCCGGCGGACAAAATATCCTGATTGACGGCGGCCCGGACAAGACAATAATGAGCCGGTTGTCGGAAATTTTACCGGCCTACGACCGTACCATCGATCTCTTGATATTGACCCATCCGCACGATGACCACGTGGCCGGATTGGTTGAAGTGGTAAAAAATTACAAAGTAACAAAAATATTATATACCGGCGTGTCGCATTCCGCTCCGAATTACTTAGCTTGGCTGGAGGAAGTTAAAAATAAAAATATTCCGCTGGTCATAGTTGATCGTCCGCAGATTATTAAATTTGACAATGACACATCTCTGGAAATATTATATCCGCGTAAAAGTTTAGCCGGCCGGGATGTCAAGTTCTTGAATAATAGCTCGATCGTCGCGCGCCTGAAATACAAAAATTTTTCCGCAATTTTTATGGGTGATACGGAAACTCCTGTTGAAGATGAATTAATGGAAACCTATCAAAATATCAAAGCCAAGGTAATCAAGATCGGACACCATGGTTCGGATACTGCTTCAAGTGATAAATTCATCAAAGCCATATCGCCCGAAACCGCCATCATAGAAGCCGGTGCCAATAATCAATTCGGATTGCCTTCCCTAAGAACGATAAAAAAATTGGAAAGAGAAAACATAAAAGTTTATCGAACCGATCTAAACGGCACAATAAAAATTATCAGTGACGGGGAAAGATATCAAGTTAATACAAATAAATAGTTAAATTAAATAAATAAATTTTGAATACTAATATGGCTGATGATAAAAAATTTAAAATATTAATCGTTGAAGATGACGCAATGATTAGCGGTATGTACAAGACCAAACTGACGCAAGACGGTTACGAAGTATTGATCGCCGCAGACGGGTTTAACGCACTACAAACCGCCAAGCAAGAAAAGCCACAATTGATCATGCTTGATGTGATATTGCCGCAATTGGACGGCTTTTCAGTTTTAACCGAGCTAAAAGCTGATCTGGACACGAAGAACATTCCGGTTATAATGCTTACCAATTTAGGTACCGATGAAGACCGCAAAAAGGGTGAACAGCTCGGAGCGATAGATTATCTGGTCAAGGCCAGCTTCACTCCGGCGGAAGTAAGTAAGAAGGTGGGGGAGTTGTTGAAGTAATTTTTAAATTTTAAATTTTAAATTTTAAATTAAAATAAAATTATGTCAAATGATTTAAGGAAAGAAAGAACGGTCATCCTGGTCAAGCCGGATGGCGTCAAAAGGGGGCTGGTGGGGGAAATCATTAACCGTTTTGAAAAAGCGGGATTAAAGATCGTGGCTCTTAAAATGGTTTGGATAGATAAGGAGATGGCAGCCAAACATTATCCGGACAGCCGCACCGAACTCTTGGCAGGGATCGGCAAAAAAACCTTAGCCACTTATGAAAAATATGGTAAGGATGCCAATGAAGAACTGGGCACCATGGATCCGGTGGCCATTGGCAAGATGGTTAATTCTTGGAATATGGATTTTTTGACGGCCGGACCGGTGGCCGCCATTTTGATGGAAGGGGCGCATGCTATTGATAACGCACGCATGATCACCGGCAACACCTTGCCGGTTTTTGCCGAACCCGGTACTATCCGCGGGGACTATTCCATAGACTCGCCGGCCTTGGCCAATGCCGGCAAAAGATCGGTGCGCAATCTGGTGCATGCTTCCGGCAACCCGGAAGAGGCCAAGTATGAGGCCGAGTTGTGGTTTCACCAGAGCGAGATATATGATTACAAAAGAACAGACGAAGACGTAATGTTCGAGGGCGCATAAATTTTGATTTTAGTTAAACGAAATAAATAATTAAACCCGCCATTTTGGCGGGCTTAAACTATGGCCAGAGAAAATAAAAACGAAAACAATTTAAAGGCGGGTAAAAATGAAAAAAATATATTTTATTATTCCGGTTTAAAGAAAAATGATTTAATGGACGAAATTGGATCATCAGAAAACGGACTATTGTTCATTGAAGCGCAAAAAAGGATTGGTATCTATGGCCGGAATGTGATGGCTGATCATAAAAAAATGAATGTTTTTGTGCAATTTTTATCCCATTTTGCCAGTCCGCTGATATTAATCTTACTACTCGCCGCCATCATATCATTTGTATTAAAAGAAATAACCGAGGCGGTAATTATCATTGTCATGGTGCTGCTCGGTGTTTTGCTTGATTTTGGGCAGGAATACAGCGCTGATAAAGCCTTAAAACAGCTTTTGGCCAAAGTCAAGAGCACGACGACAGTAATCCGCGATGGAGAAAAAAAAGAAATTTATGTAGCTGAATTGACCATTGGCGATATCCTTTTATTGAGCTCCGGAGATTTGGTGCCGGCCGATGCCCGTATAATTTCCGCCGAGGATTTTTTTGTAAACCAATCTTCAATTACCGGAGAATCATTTCCATCTGAAAAAAACGAGACAGTGCCGGCTCGGGAAAATGATTCCTTGACCGATCTATGCAATATTGTTTATATGGGCTCCAATGTGATCAGCGGAAGCGCTACGGCGGTTATTGTGCGGATTGGACGAAAAACAGAATTTGGCAAAATAGCCTCCAAGCTCGCCGAAGCGCCGGCAGAAAGCGAATATGAAAATGGGATAAAAAATTTTGGCTTTTTTCTGGCCAAAATTATTTTTTTTCTGGTAACGATCATTTTTTTCATCAACGCTTTTTTGAAACAGGACCTGCTCCAGTCTTTTATGTTCGCGGTAGCCATAGCCGTAGGCGTGACGCCGGAGCTACTCCCTATGATCATGTCCGTGACCATGACTGTCGGCTCCAAAAAAATGTCCAAGAAAGGCGTAATAGTCAAGCGCTTATCTTCAATTCCCGATTTCGGCAGTATGAATATATTATGTACGGACAAGACCGGCACACTGACCGAAAACCAAATATCAATTGTTAAATACATAAATTTTTCAGGATTGAGCGACGAATCGGTTTTATTTCTGGCCTTTCTAAACAGCTCCTTTCAAACCAGCATCAAGAATCCGATTGATGATGCCGTAGTCAGGCACAAAAAATTCAATGTTGATAAAGTTAAAAAAATTGACGAGATACCTTATGATTTTTACCGCAAACGGATGAGCATAGTGGTGGAAATCGATAATGAAAGAAAATTTATCACCAAAGGCGCACCGGAAGAAATTTATCATTGCGTGAGCCAATACCGCGCCGGCGCCGAATTGCGGCCATTTACCGATGATTTCAAAAAGAAATCCTTTGCTTATTATCAAGAGCTCAGCCGCGAAGGATTTCGGGTGTTGTCTGTAGCAACCAAGGATGTTTATGACAAAAAAACCGTCTATGATAAAAAAGAAGAAAAAGAAATGATTTTCGAGGGTTTTATAGCTTTTCTTGATCCGCCCAAAAAAGATGTCAAAGAGGTTATCAAAGATTTAAATGAATTGGGTGTCAGTATTAAAATTATTACCGGCGACAATGAATTAGTAGCGAAAAAAATTTGCTTTGAAGTCGGCATGGAAGACGCCAGGATTCTACTCGGAGGCGATCTGGACAAGCTGTCCGATGATGCCTTAAAGATCAGAGTAGAGCATATAAATATATTCGCCCGCTGTTCGCCGGACGAGAAAAGCCGGATCATCAACGCTCTCAAATCAAATAATAATACGGTCGGGTATTTGGGTGATGGCATTAATGACGTCCCGGCTTTAAAATCAGCCGACGTGAGCATAACAGTCGAAAGTGCGGTAGATATCGCCAAAGAATCAGCGGATATAGTTCTGACAGAGAAAAGTCTCTTGGATTTGAAGGATGGAATTATTGAAGGGCGAAAAACTTTCGGCAATACAATGAAATATATCATGATGGCGCTTAGCTCAAATTTTGGCAATATGTTTTCAGCCGCCGGCGCCTCTTTAATTTTACCTTTCCTTCCGATGCTGCCGATCCAGATTCTTCTTAATAATTTTATTTATGATTTTTCGCAAGTGACCATTCCCTCCGATCATGTGGACCGGGAATGGATAGAGAGGCCGAAAAAATGGGATAACCGTTTTGTCAAGAAATTTATGTATGTGTTCGGCCCGATCAGTTCAATCTTTGATTTTGCCACGTTTTTTTTGTTGTACTATGTTTTTAAATCATCAGCCGCTGTTTTTCAAACCGGCTGGTTCATGGAATCGCTCGCGACCCAGACCTTGGTGATCCATATTATCAGAACCAAAAGAATGCCATTTCTAAAAAGCCGTGCCAGCTGGCCCTTGATACTCAGCACTTTTTTATTAGTTGCGATCGGCTGGATAATTCCATATACTTCGCTTGGCGTATTTTTTAGATTCGCGCCGATGCCCTGGCACATCGTGCTTATATTGATTGGAATAGTTATAATGTATCTGATATCAGTTGAGTTCGTAAAAAGAATGTTTTATAAACGGGTGCAGTTTTAACTCAAAAATCGCATAAAAA